>Ga0315903_10005567_pt1 | contig 16393 bp, 14 predicted proteins | sample LakEriMetagenome_7_FD_203524 | JGI IMG/M metagenome (GOLD analysis project Ga0315903, IMG submission 203524) | Freshwater fungal communities from buoy surface, Lake Erie, Ohio, United States - Buoy 2 MA119 | ecosystem: Environmental > Aquatic > Freshwater > Lake | place: USA: Lake Erie, Ohio...
GCAATTAAATCTTGCTTAGTTGCAGATAAAAACTCTGTAATTAACATGGAGGACATTGGAGATTATGCTACTCACTGGGGAGTAGCTGCCTTACCTAGCCAAGACTACAATAATTCTGATGTATACAATACAACTTATTACACCAGTGGTGGGTATGTTCAATTCTACCCTAATCCACAAGATGATAACTTGTTAACTGGTACAAACTTAGTCCCAGCAGCAATAGGCTCGTATGCATATACAGAAACAAGCCCCGGTTACTTCTTAACACCATATACAGATGCAAACTCTCCAACAAATATTTCCAACTATTCTAAGGGTGGAATTTGTGTTAAAGCTCAAAATGGTAGTAAAGTAAAAGCTCTAAATGTAAACTTTGCTGCTGGATGGTATAACACTTCATCTGCATTCTATGATTCATCATCTGGAAACTGTGAATTGTTGCGAATTTGGAACATCTGTCAAAACTCTGAGTTGGAAGCAGCTTACCTATCTGTTAGTGGAATGTATCCAAGTTTAACTGGATATTATGGCCCTAGTGCAGTTTATTTAAGTGGTGCAGGCGTTCCAGCTTCAGGAGCACCTTCTTCTACTCCAGATACTAGTACTTTAAGTGTTTTGGATTTCTATGGGGTATCTTCATCTAGAGCGGGTACAAATTACGGACCATTTAGATTGTATTTCTCACCACATTCGCAAGCTAAGATGCTTGGTTATGTTAGCGGAACCGGAGCAGGTCAAGCAGCTTTCTACGGTGCTCCCTATCAAATGCTGGCTCAAGGATACAATCCATCAGGAAACTTAATAGGTGCATCGGCATTTGATGCAATTTACAGCGGCATATCCACATCTGCGTTCTACTATGTTTCAGCCATGGTAGATGCTAGTTACAAAAACAGAGTACGGTTGGATGAATCCGCTGCTGATTCTTTCGCTAACGCAAAACACAATGCAATAGCAAAGTCTGGACGGCATGCATTAGTTACCATCTATAGATCTACATCTACTGCTGGTGGACAAGGATATGATTCTAATGTTGCTGGCTACGGTAAAGGATTTAAATCTGCTGAAATATTTGATCTAAGGAGAGATGACTAATGGCTGGTTTTAAAGAATCTAATTATGTTTTTACTGATCCTGTAAGATATTTTAAGGAGAATGATCCTTACTACTGGGAAGTGGATAATATACCACTAAAACAGTTGCAAGAAAACTGTTTGTGGCTCAAAGATCAAATAGCATCAAACCCAGCAGCAGATGGTATAGATCGTAATGAGATTAACGAATTGCGTCCTTATGTAGAGGGAAATACAAATATTGTAAAGGTTAAACCCGGACGCTTTACTGCTAGAATTAATGATGCATACAATAAAAATCCGTTACAAAAACTTTCTTTACTAACTGGATTGGAAGCAGGTCAATTCGAGCAATATAACAACCCTAGTGGCCTAACCCTTGCTCAATCATTTGTTTCTAGCCTACAATCAGCAACGACAACAAATGCTCTTTCCCTAAATGGTCTTGTAGAAAGAGTCCTTACTTGGCCTGTATTTGATACAGATTTGGTTGGTAGCACTAGTATTCAAAATTCTTTACCTTCAATAGGGCTAGTAAACTCTTCTTCTAAATGGCCTTTGTTAAACAACTTTGATTTCTTTGCAACATTTACTCAAGCATATGGTGCAGGATATGAGTTGCCAAGATTAGGTGCTGAGTTTGTAAAACAATTTAGAGGCGTAGCTAGAACTGCAATTGTTGATGTTCCAGAAGAATTATCTATTCAAATACCCAACTTTGATGAGAATGATTTCTTCACGATAACTCCTGCTGGTGAGAAACAAGTAATTCCTAACGCATCAGTTAGAATAGATTTATTGTTTGTTTACAGCAAACCTGTTGATGTTTCATCAACAACAATACAAAAGTGGTCTGGTGGTCAACCCGTAACAATAACTAAACCAGTTTTAGGTATTGTGCGTGGTGCAGGTGTAGGCATATCGCCAACAACTTATTCAGTTTCTCCTGCACGCGATGCTGCTGGAAACACTCAAATTTTAGCAGACTATAAAGATGCATCCATAACTACAAATGGATTCCAAGCTACATCAATTAATGTTCATGGATCATTCCCCAGCCCCGATGATTTAATGAACTTAGCTCCTGTAATCTCTGAGAGATTATCTGAAACGGATGCTCAACTAATTGGACAATCAATACTCCCATTAGCTTATGTTGTTGTCAGAAAAACAGGTACAGTCAACTCTTTAGGTAATATAGTTCTAGCTGAGTCTGATATTTTAGATATCCGTCCATTCTTTAGAACAGCAGAGTTAACTTACAATGAGCGTGCTGGTTTAGCTGCTGCATTACCTTCCCCCTCACTAGCTAACCCTGTAGCAACTCAATATGCTATAGATGCGGAAGCATCAAAATTAAAGAGTTACATTGATGCAGAGGTCACTAGATTAGGGGGTACGATTCAACAAGGTAATAACCCTTCTAGAACTGTAGCGGGGGGAACTATTTGGGGTGGATTGAACTTCGGACCAGAGGGAGCAATTAATGCCGCCCTTTCTTCTTTAGGAATTACTGAGAATGTGTTTACAGATGATACTGTTCCCGCATTACCAGATTGGGATTTAGCTGATTGGTGGACTTCAGAACCACCAACAGCCACAGCTAATCTCGTAGATCCCGGAACTAAAGTTGCTGATAGAATTAACTTCTCATTCTACGACAAACAAATGGGGCAGATTAACAACAATTTCCTCAGACAGATTGATGAACGATTAAATGGTATGTTATTCTTGAAAAAAAGAATCAACATAGATAAAACTCAAGTCCCTTGGATGGCAGATTATGAAGTAAAATTATCTTACAAGAATTGCTATCAACCCAATACTGACGGCAGACTTAGAGTAGGAACTTTTGAGACTGATGATTATGTATTTTCTCAAGGTGGTGGATTATATTACGAAAAGTTTTCCGATCACTTTATAATATATTGCATAGCTCCAATAAATCTTAAATTTAGACAAGCCGGATCTAATTTTGGATTCTTTGATTGGGGAATCTTTGGTAATTTATTCAGTGATGACATAGCGGGTAATTATAATCCAAGAAAAAATAGAGATAGTACTGCTGGACTAAAGTTCCATACATTCACTACAAAACTACCTTATCCAACAGCAAATAATGGATATGATGTTTTAGATTATAACATAAATTCTTCATCAGAAAGTTCACACAGAAGTAAGAATCCAATTTATACAACCTGTGTTTACCCAACCATATCTTTTGAAGTTGTAGGGTATCCATCACAAGCGTACAACGGCAGACTATCTCAAAGTAATACTCCAACAATACAACTTAAATGACAGTTGATCTCAATAGACTTCCATGTGAGTTAGGCAATCCGGGGCAATTACCTGTTCCGGTTGATGCCATTGATGGTGGAAGTATTGAGAACCCAGATGATGATGGTGATGGCGATACAACGGATCCAGTAGATCCTATTCCTACTGTGTGGGTTTGTGAAAGTGTTAGTCCCGGAGTAAGTCCGACTGGGCGAGCTTGTTTCCAATATAGTATAAATTCTGTTCCACCCGGAGCAATTAGCATTCATGGTAGTCAAGCTGATTGTGAGTTTGAGTGTATTCCTGTTGTTGTTTGTAGGCGAAATGCGATTACATCCCAGCTAGAATGTTTATATGTTCGTAGACGGGATGTTCTTGATGGTGAGGTAGTTTACGCCAGTATAAGTGACTGTCAAGTAATTTGTCGTGATGATACTAAACCTCCCGGTGGTAATGGTGATGGTAATGCAATCACTTATTATGTTTGTAATGAAACTGAAGAAATTGTTCCATGTATACAAACAACAGGTGGGGGATTAGTAGAGACTGTCTTAGGGGAAACAGATTGTAGATGTAGGAAGGTTACTAAATCCTGCGATCCTATAATTATTACTTATACTACCCCAGAACCACCACCCCCGGGACCCGGGCAAGCATTAGCTTGTAACCTATTTAGTCCTCCTTGTACCGGAACTACATTAACACTAATACCAAATAGTTGCCCGGATGAACCTGAGAGGAACGCTGTTACTTACTATGTTTGTAATGAAATTGAGGAAATTGTTCCATGTATACAAACGGCTGGGGGTGGATTAGTAGAATCTGTTTCTGCGGAAACAGATTGTAGATGTAGGAAGGTTACTAAGTCTTGTGATCCTGTAGTCATCCCATATACTACTCCACAACCGCCACCTCCGGGACCCGGACAAGCATTAGATTGTAACCTATTTAGTCCTCCTTGTACTGGAACTACACTAACACTAATACCAAATACTTGCCCAGATACTACTGAGCCAAACTCAATTACTTATTATGTTTGTACTGAAACTGAGGATACTGTTGCATGTATTGAATCTGCTGGGGGGTATGTAGAGGTAGACCCCACCGAAACAGATTGTAGATGTACAAAAATTACTAAATCTTGTGATCCTGTAGTTATTACTTATACTACTCCAACGCCACCAGATCCAGAACCAAATCAAAGGCGATCATGCGCTGGGTTTAGTCCTTTGTGTGCTGGAACTACTTTAATTCCAATACCTAACACTTGCACTGACTCTGAAGGTAATAGCGTTACTTATTATGTCTGCAATACAACAGAATCAACAATCCCCTGCATATTAACTTCGGAAGGATATGTAGAAGTAGATCCGGCAGAAACAGATTGTAGATGTAGGAAGGTTACTAAATCCTGTGATCCTGTAGTTATCCCATATACTACTCCACAACCACCAGAACCGGGACCGGGCCAGAGACGAGATTGTACAGGGTTTAGTCCTTTATGTGCTGGAACTACTATAACATTAATACCTAACTCCTGCATAGAAATTATAAATCCAGACGAGCCTACAATACCTTTAACTCAAGGCGGAAAAGTAATATCTAACTATCAATACGATCCAACAAAAATAGATGAGAATGTACCTACGGGATACTCATTTGGGGATCCAACATATATTATAACTAACAGACAATCTAATGTTACTAATTTTGTAAAGTCTTCTTTGTATAGTGATTTCTTCGCGGAACAAAGGGATATTAGAGTTCAAAATTTATTAACAAGCTCTCAATCTGTTCTTAGTGCTTTGAATGTTGATATTGCTAGTTTATCCCTAACTAACATAAAGCAATCAGTTAAAAAAGAATTACGGGATATTCTATTCAATTTAACTTACCCTGATGGTAGACTAATACCGGAATCAAAAATAGCTAAAGCAATAAAGAAGCATTTATTAGAGAATACTGTAGACCAAATAGACATTGGCTATATTGCGGAGTTGCGAGATAGATCTATAAAACAAACAACCTCAGACACTAAATCGTTGCAGTTAATCAGATCTCAGTTCGGCATTACAAAAACTGATTTAAAGAAGCAGCGGGAATTACAAAAACAACGAGCGTTAGCTCCACAGACAATAGCTGTTGATACTGCACCAAATCAAACAAGAGGTGTTGTTCGTGCATTACAGAATGCTAAACCTCTAGACCCCTCTAAATACGCTGATCAAAATAAAGAATTGTTGAAGTTGTGGTATATCTTGCCCACAGATATAAACCGTAGAATTTTAGTTTCTGCCAGCGGAACAGATTACCCCATTTACATTCAAGATACCGACACTATTCAAGTAACAACTTCTGCTGGGTCTAGCATTACTGTTCCTGTAGATAGAATTGATTATTCTGTGTGTGTTACTTTAACTAATAGTAGCTTGGATTATATAGGCTCTTATAATGATATTGATCGGGCGTACACTATCCAAAATGAAGTAGAGATTGCAACCTTGCATGATGTCGGATCTAAGTGGGGATCAATACTGACTGTGACATCACCATCAGCGAGCGATCTAGAATTTAACTATACATTATCTGGGGAAAGATCTAGGTATTATGTTTTAAAAATAGATAGATCTTCAATACTAAATGTTCCTGATCCCGATAGTATATTCACTAGAAAAACAAAAGTTAACTATACTATTGAAACTAATGCACAAAACATTAGAGACGCAGTAGAATTTAGATTGTATCCTTGGAAGGTATTCACAGTAAATCATAATGACCCTATCTTAGGTCACTTCCATGCAAGCAGTACTTACGAGTTTGAGTTTACAAACTTTAGCCTGCAACAATTCGGAACAAAGTCTGGGGAGCAATTGTTTGTTAGAAAGATTCCTGAACTTATAATTGTGCTTCCTACAGATAAATTTAATTTAAACTTCTTCAATGGTTACTCCAGATTGTTAGACTGGAATAAGCGTAGACTTATCTTTACAGCATCCCCAGATCCCAGATATAGCAAAACTGGACTAGATCAGCATTGGATAAAGATAGAAGATACTTACCCTGATACTGATGTTAATGATGATTTAAATGTTAATGGTAAGAAGGGTACATTTACTGGTCGTGCAGGATTGTTATCTCTTGGATTTAAAACAGGAGCAGAACAATTACCTAGAAAGAAACACGGATTTAGAGCCGCAGTAGAAACTGCTAGTGCAATAAATAATAACTATGTCATTGACGAGGGAGTTTCTTGGTCTGATTTGTTCATTAGATTAACTATAGAACAATATAAGACATTTAAGATAGGAATTTCCAAGACTATGATAGATAAGTTAAGACTCGGAGAAAAGACCGGAGTTAAATTACTGCACAATCGAAACGATATATTCCGTAAAGAAACGAGATTACTAGGCTTTAGGCCAGTGACAATTCAGGGTGTTCCTGATGCTGCCAAGGTAGTCCCAGTTGAAATAAATACAGCAAACCCCGCAGCTATTAATAACCTTAGAGTTAGAAATGCCCCAAATATTTAGAGCAAATACAGATATTTCAACAGGACATTGTTATGGGCCTAAACCTTGTTTAATAGGCAGTCCAGATGTCTTTGTTAACAATAAACCTGTGGTCAGGATTGGGGATAATTACTCTCAAACTCACACTTGTGGTGATGATACCCATGTCATGGGTCCCGCTGCTACAGGAAGCTCTACTGTCCTTGTTAACAATAAAGGGGTCCATAGAACAGGGGATTTAGTTCAATGTGGAGATATTGCAGGAATTGGATCCCCAGATGTCTTTGCTAATTAAAAAAATTAATAAAAATATTCTACTTGTTTTAAAGTAGTATAAATAACAATAGGGAACTTATTCCCACAAAGGATTTAAAATTATGAAGCACTTAAATATATCAGATGATGCAATGAAGATTATTCTTGAGAACGCCGCTTGGTCAGATTTTGGTCTAAAGGTTAACAAAACACAAGACCAGAAAATAGACGAGTCAACCGAAGAAGTAGAAGAGGAAGCTCATGTATGCCCCCTCTGCTCTTCACACCTAGACGAGGCTATTAGCGACGAGGCTCTAATGGAGCACACAGCTAATGTTCTCGAAGCAGTTAATGCTGCTACCCTCAATGAAGAAGAGGAAGAAGAAGACGGCGAAGAACTCTTTGAAGAAGACGAATCAGAAGACGAAGATGATGAAGAAGACTTCGACGATGAAGATGAACAAATCGAAGAAGCCAAAAAAATGCCTGCTCAACTAAAGAAGGCATTGGCAAAAAAAGGTAACATGCCAAAAGGTATGATGAAGAAGAAGTGAGTCTAAACTCACATCTATTTAACTTGCTGTTAGCAAGAAAGGTGTAACTATGGATTCACTAAATCGTATATTTGCTTCAATTAACGAAGCTAAGAAAGCTAAAAAGGCTAAGAAAAAATCCGGTAAAGGTAAAGGTAACCCAATGATCCCTACTCATAAAGAGAAGAAGGGTGGTCAAAAATCACCTTTGGGATCAGCCAATCCTTATGACCATAACCACAAGCAAAAAGCCGGAAAAAAAGTAAATGCATCTACTGAGATAGCAAACATTTTAAACCTTATCAAAGAGGCTTATCAAGATGAACTAATCTCAGAAGAGGCTTTCTTAGCTATAGCTGATCCTATTCTTCGTTCATTGATGGAGGAACTTAAGTATGAAGGAACCCCTGAAGAGGGGGAAGTTACCGCTGGGCCAAAAGGAAGAACTAAAAAAGTTACAGGTGAAAGAGCTGCTGGTGTTCATAAAGCAGCAAAGAGAAGAGTAAGCAGAGAATTTGGACCAGAAGCTGCTAATCCTCCAAAAGGATCAAAACTTTACTACGGTAAAAAATGAGCAATATTAAATCTATAGGTGACTTTGCAATGTCACTCATTGAGCAAAACAAAAATGAGTACAAGAGAAGTACATCTAATGGATTGCCCGTGTCAATCCCAACTCCTGATGGTCCTGATCTCTCTAAGATTCAAGTAGATGAAGCTACGGTCACAGATATATTTGCTAGATCCTTTGGAATAAAAAAGAAGGCTGTAGCTAGACCTGTACAAGAATCTAAGAGGGTAGAGGAAAGAACTAAGACTAAATCTCCTGAACAACTAATAGCTGAATTTGAACAAGTTCTAGTTCAAGCTAGAGGGTTGATTCAGGAGATGACTTCTTGCGGGATGATTGGTGTTAATATGGCTGGTGCTGCTAAGAAGAAAAAAATAAAGAAGAAGTGGAAGTATTGATATGAGAATATTACAACTAATTATTGATTCTAGATTTGAATCTGGACAGGGTAGCCGTTCTGGTAGGAATGTATTTGCATCCAAAGAAGGCGCAAGTAGAGAACGAGTAAAAGCTAGAAAATCAAGAGTTAGAGTATTCCCTTCAATTTCTAAAGCATTAGGAGTTTTAGACTTTGGAACAATCTTTTCCACAACTGCTAGTGATAGATTATATGTAGTTACCCGTCCTACATGGGGCAAGAAGAGCGTTCAACAATCAGAAAAAGTTGCTAAGGGTTTTTCTGCTGGAACTCCATTTAGCGAAATCAAAGGTTATTCAGTTCGCACCATGAAAAAACATGGTAAGCAAAGATCCAAGAAGTTTTTGAAATACAAGGAACACAAATGAATTATTACAACAGAATAACTGAAGTAATCTCAGGCGATCAAATTATTGTAGAGTCTCAAGAACAACAAGAAAGAATAGATGAACTTCTTGGTAGAATTGGTAGAGCGATGGGAACTCTACTTTCATCCAAACCAGCTAACCCCTATACAGGACAATGGAATCCATTGAGAGGAAAGTATGAGGGAGGTTTAAATGCAGATGATAGAAGAGCAGCAATTAGAGCTAGAGTAGCTGCTAAGAAAAAAGATGCTGCTCCCGCAGAAACAAAACCAACCAAGAGGGTTAGAACTCCAGAGCAGCAAGCGGAGTTTGATAAGAAAAAACAACACGCAGCAACAGTTAGAGGTCTGCTACCTAAAAATAAAGAGGGGCGAGCAAACATGATAAATGCGTTAAGAACAGGAGTTCAGTACGCAAAGAGTGGGCCTAAACCTGCAACACAAGCAGATATTCGACTTGGGCAGGCTGTAGGATTATCTGATAGGGCTAAGAAATTCAAAGGGGCTGTTAGAAAAGGTATGGAACAGCAGGCAGATTTAGTAACTCAAAACGCATCAACCTATTACGGTAGTATAGCAAATATGATTCGTGAGTCTTTCCAATTAAATGAGAAAAAAGGTCCTTGTTGGAAAGGATATAAAGCTGTTGGCATGAAGATGAAAGGTGGACGCAAAGTTCCTAATTGTGTTCCTGTATCTGATTCAATTGAGCGCATAGGTGATTTAATAAGCGAGATGATTCCAGTAACAGACCCAAGTAAAACTGGTTATTATGGAACTAACATGTTTAATGAACTTCAATCAGGAAAAGTTGGCTCTTTTTTAAAGTCTAGTATGGCTAACACACCTGCGGCTTTAGAAAAAAGACTTAATAGAAGGCTTACTGGTAGATCTGACAGGAGTGATTGGGCTGGAAGTAGTCAAAGGGATATGGCTAGATTAAGTCCAAGAGGGGGGAAAGGTTTTGGTTCTACTTTACCAAAACCAGCGATGATTCCCGGTCGATATAGTAGTAAAAGCGCATACATAAGTGCTACATCTCCAGAAGCTCTGAGATCAACAAAAGAATTAAATCCAAGTCTTGACACTGCCATACAAGGATTAGCAAAAAATCCAAACGATTTTACTAAATCTAAAAAATATGTAAATGCTTCAATTGAGCGCATAGGTAATTTAATAACCGAAGTAGCAGCTTGGCAAAAAAAATCTGGCAAGAACCCATCTGGTGGATTAAATAAAAAAGGGGTTGCATCTTATCGTAAAGAAAACCCCGGTTCAAAATTAAAGACCGCTGTAACTACCAAGCCTTCAAAACTTAAAAAAGGTTCAAAGGCTGCTAATAGAAGAAAATCATTCTGCGCTCGGATGGGTGGGATGAAAAAGAGCAGAACATCCGCAAAGACTGCTAACAACCCTGATAGCAGAATAAACAAAGCATTAAGAAAGTGGAATTGCTAATATGAACTACATTCAAAGAATACATGATTTACTAGTTGAAGCTCAAATTAATGAAGCAAAAACAACTTTTTTATCACCTAAAACACAGGCTGCTGGTGTAAAGATGATGCGGTCAGGTGGGCATAAAAAAGCACAAAAGTTTTTGCATAAAGCCGCTAGTAAGGCCGGAACAAGTTTAATGCCGAAAAATCCCACCCCCGCACAGAGGGCAGGAAAACCCGGTAGTGCCCCACAAAATAAAGGAGGCAAACCCTCCGACACTATGCGGAAGCCAAGCTACTGATCTTTAGGAAAGTAATATGAATCTATTAACAGATTTCTTTACATCAGACTCTGTACGAGTAATCAACGAATCTAAATCAGGTAATGGTTTGGTTCGTGTAGCAGGTATCTTCGGTAGAGCCGATGAGTTTAATAATAATAATCGTCGCTACAAGAAGTCCTTGTTGGAGCGGGAAATGACCAAGCTTACTCCCATGATAGCAGAGCGTAGACTCCTAGGTGAGCTAGACCACCCTGAATATACATCAGTTAAATTAACTAATGTATCTCACTTAATTACAAAATTAGATTGGGATGGTAACAAACTAATAGGAGAAGCTGAATTGCTTAATACTCCTGCTGGTAAGGTTGCACAGCAGTTAATTAAAGACGGTGTTAGAATCGGTATATCAAGCCGTGGTCTAGGTAGCTTAAAGGAATGTGATGATACTCCGGGTAAGCAAGAGGTTCAAGAAGATTATAAAATGGTAACCTTCGACCTAGTTGCAGACCCAAGCACAAGAGGAGCATTCCCATCTGTCTCAGAATCTACGCTATTATTAAAACAGAAAACTAAACAACAGGCTTTGAGAGAGAATGTATTAGTTACGCTACTTAAAAATAAGCTAGATTTAAAATACAAGCCTCAGGAAATCATTGAGGATGTAAATATAGAAGAAATAAGCAAGGCTGAATCCCTTGCTCGTGAAATAGATAAAATCGTTAATCGCTACAAAAAATAAAAAAATCTAAGTATTTTATTTTATCATTTATAGATAAATATAGACTCTAGGAGAACTTATGTCAAAAGTAAAATCAATAGCCGAACTACTTCCAGAAGGTTTGTCAGAGGAGGCAGTAAACCAAATTGCCGAATTGGTAGACACCGTAATCAAGGAAGAAGTTAATCAAAGAGTTAATTTACTAGAAGCTAAAGTAAAAGGCTTCTTGCGTATGGAGATTCAATCCGTAAAAGAACACGCTTTACGGGAACTACAAGAAGAGAGTGATGTCTATCGCAACGCACAACTCTTTGAAAGCATAAAATCTCTTATGGCTTTAGAACTTAACGAAAAGGATGAGCAGCGTGCAGTTGCTCAAGTAGTTAAGGAGCAGAGCCAAGTCGAAGAAGAAAACCAAGTTCTCATAGAAGAACTAAACAACGCAGTAACGCAAATACAGCAACTAGAGCGTACTGTGAAGATTATTTCTAAGAAGAACAAAGCTCTACAAGAGCAAACCGTACATCTTGAGGAGGAAGTAGAACAATTAACAGAACAAGCCTCACTTCCATTCAAGACATCAGAGAAGGCAGTAATTATTGCCGACGAGATGCAACATACTCCAGTCAAGAAAGTGTCTAAGGTAAACAACCAGTTCTTGACTGAAGGTGTAATGGCTCTAATGCCAAAAGCCAAATGAGGAATATTATGTCCGATACATTAACTAATCTCAACCACAATAAGTTAGTTGAAAAGTGGTCACCAGTACTAGAAGGCATTAGTGACCAATACACAGCTAAAGTTACCGCTATTCTCTTAGAGAACCAAGCGAAGTCAATCGTTTCCCAGCAAGTTAACGAAGACTTATCAGCAGGTGCAACCACCGCTGGTCGTTTAGGCACTTTCCAGAAGTTCGCCTTCCCACTCGTTCGTAGAGTGTTCCCTGAATTGATCTTCAACAAGATCGGTTCAGTTCAGCCTATGGAAGGTCCAGTATCACAGATCTTCTACCTAGGTTCAGCCCGTCAATTCGGTGCAACTAAGCAGCAGTTGTACAGCAAGTACAACTTGACCTACCAAGGTGCAACAACAAGTGCAATTCAAGGTAGCACAGTTGGTGGATTGTACACTGGTGCATTGACTGGTGTCAGCACAGAGAAGCTCTACGGAACTTCTGGTGCATCAGCTACTGGTTGGGCAACTACTACCATGGGTGGTAAGATTGCTGCATATCCTCAAGCATCAACCATTCTCGGTTGGTCAGTTTCAGCAGGTGAAGCTCTAGCAGGAACAGGTATCCCTGAACTCAACATCAGCATTGAACAGCAGCCTGTTGTTGCCCGTACACGCAAGATGCGTGCATTGTGGACAATTGAAGCCAGCCAAGACCTCAAGGCATATCACAACCTTGACCTTGAGCGTGAGTTGACTGAACTCATGTCAAAGGAATTGGAACTCGAAATCGACCGCGAGTTGATCGAAGACCTCCGTGGCCTCGCTTACAATGTCACTGGTGCAACATACAACCCCAACTGGACATACGCTTCACTAGATAACGCCAATTCAAATAACTTTGGTGCTATCGGTGGTACAGGCCCAGAAGGCGGCTCTAGCTTTACTCCCGGTTCATTCACATATGGACAAGGAACAATGCCAACAGACAGCTACGGTGCAGCAGCCGACAGCAATGTTTTCATTGTTGACCTAACTGCATGCGCTGCAAACTTTGCTCCTCAGCACATGGGCCAAGTCTATGCTAACCTCTTGGGTGTAGTAAACTTTGCATCACAAGACATTTACAAGACAACCCATCGTGGTCCCGGTAACTGGCTCATCACATCACCATTGGTTGGTGCAATGTTGGAGTCCGCTGCCAAGCTCGAAGGTGGTATTGGTCCCAAGACTGAAGGCATCACAAACATGGGTGCTAACAAGATTGAGTACCGTGGTAAGTTCGCTGGTAAGTACGATCTCTTCATCGACCCACTCTGGCCTGAAGATGAGATTATGATGGGTTACAAGGGTGGAAGCCCCATGGACGGTGGATTCGTTTACTGCCCATACATCCCAATCGAGTCACTACCAACAATAACTGACCCTGAAACCTTCCAACCAAGAAAGGGTATCTTGACCCGCTACGGCAAGATGGCAATTCAACCTGCCTCAAGATTCTACAGAATAATTAGAATCGTTGGTACTGCTTCAAACTACATGCTCTACCCCTTCGCAAAAGCTACTAAGTGAGTAGAGTTACCTTAGGGTAAACAATCGAGCCAGAGAGAAATAAAATCTCTCTGGCTCTTTCTTTTTTAGCTATATAATCCTAGGGGTCGTGTGTACATATGCAGATAAAACCTGAAACTGGTAGTTATGGTAACAGCTTTGGAATTCCTTACGGGAATAATGTTTTTTCTATAAAACCAAAAGGGGATATTATAACCTCTAGTTTAAATGAAACTGGATTACAAGATCCTGTAGAACTAACACAATTTGAAGACCAAATAAAATCTTTTGTTTTGGGTAGACTCGGATATCCTACAATAAGAGTAGAGCTTACTGATTACCAAATAAAGATAGCTATTGATGAAGCCATAACTAAATTATCTTTTCATGCACCCCTGTGTACTGCTCAGTTAATGACATTTAAAACTACTCCCGGAGTTAACACTTACGAGCTACCAAACTATGTTATTGATAATATAACATATGTTGTTTACAAGAAAGATTTGATAGGTATTCCGGGCATGGGACAAACTTTAGAGCAAGATTACTTCCTAAAGTATTTTCAACAAAACTTCTTGTTCAACGACTTTAGCATAGGTGAGTTTAATCTACTTCAAATCAGCTTGGAGCAGATGAGAAAGATCTTAGGACAAGACGGTTCCTTTGACATCCTTAACAACCAGTACCTCCAGCTATATCCCGTTCCAGCTTTTACCGATACTGTCATTGTACAATATCGTGCGATTGATTCTGGTACAATTCACCCAGCATACAGAAACTTTATTCAAAGATACGCATTAGCTGTATGCAAAGGTATTTTAGGTCAGGTTCGTGGTAAGTATAGAACATTGCCCGGGCCGGGGGGTGGATCTCAATTAAACGGAGATGCCCTACTTCAACAGAGTGAAAAAGAATTAGAATTACTAGATAAACAAATCATGTCTGAATTTGAGGAACCCCCCGGGTTTAGTCTATACTAATGAAAAAGAATTTTAAAGTAACAACTAAAATTCCAGAAGTAGAATCCGCAAATGTGGATAGCGAACTTAGTTTGTTCGACCAACGGAATCCTGATATCGGATTCTTCAACATGGTTGATGACGAACAAATTAGGCTGTCTGGATCAAAGGTAAATTACTATAAGTTCCATAGATCAGAAGAGTATGATGATGTCTACATGGAACAGAAGAATAAGCCGATTGCAAGATCTCCCATTACTTTATACTCTCACTATGATCCTAAAGTAATAGAAGAAAACTTAACGCAGTTTGGTATTCAACTAACCAGCGATCAAGTTTTTACATTCAACAAGTCGTATGTTGAGCGTAGAATAGGTAGATCTCCTATTCCGGGGGATTTGATTCAACCACATTTCCAACATGTGATGTACGAGATTTTTGAAGTGCAGGAAGATAGCTTTGAGGCTTATGGTGTGTATCACTATGTTTGCACAGCTAAGATCCTTCGTGATTCTCCTGATATTCAAAACACTCCACTTACAGATATTAGTAAAGAACTAGGTGGTGTCTTAAATAGCCGACCCGATTGAGGTTTAGGTGTGATACATGTTTTTAACATTACTTGGGCAAGTTAGACCACAGGAAATTCCGATTGTCGTAGGTAAGCCTACGGAAATCCAATTATTGCCTGATCTAATCACAGGTAAATCATCATCGTATCGCATACGGGAGTACTTAGAGCAGGCATCTTCTGCTGAGAATAATATATCTCTAGTATACAGAGATACTCTTCGGTCAATGAGAAGTTTGTTCTCTAGGCTGAATGTTATCAATTCTGATGAGTCTTTACAGGCTGTAAAGTGTATAACGGCTAATCAAGAGCGTTCTATAGCCAAGATTATACAAGAAGAAAATATCATTCTCCCACTAATATCGGTATCTCAGCCAACCACGGTAGCGAAGCCTGATCGTCGTAAGTATGTTCCTTTGATTGTTAGTGAATCTAAGTGGGATGATCGTCGTCAAAGAGCTAGTAGAATTATCAGTTTAGCTCCCAAGCCAGTTGATATTTCCTACAAGATTTCAGTATTTACAAAATACAAAAATGATTTAGATCAGTTATCAGAACAGATCTACTTACTATTTAATCCCTCCTGTGAACTTCAAACTAGCTTTGCAAACAATACAAAAGCTGTGTTAGTAGAGGAGACAAACGAATCTGCTTTAGAGGTAGCAGACAGAGAAGATAGAGTACTGACTAAGAGTTTTACTATCACAGTAGAAACTTATATTCCTAGTCCGAAATTTGTTTTTAGCTCTACAGGCAAAATAGAAAGATTTAATACAGATTCTAATGTTGTAGAAGAAATGCCTGTTGATTCCGCTGTAGATGCATCACAAGAAACTTTATACATAAAGATGCCTAGAACGGGGGAGAATGCTTCCAACACTGTGTCTATAGAGAAGGACGCTTCTTATCGTGTCAGAGAGCTAATACTAGAGACTGCAAAAGAATCAGCAAACATTTCACTGGTATTTAAAGATACTTTGCGTGCTGTACATTCCTCTTTATCTAAGTTTAAAATCTTAAACTTTAGTGAGGAGACTCAACTTGTTTCTTGCTTCTATGGAAACCCAGAACGAGCAATAGCTAAAATTGACCAAGAAAGAAATTTAATTTTCCCGATTATATCTGTTACTCAACCTACAGCAACAGTAAACAATGCTCGGCAAAAATACCTTCCATTGGTAGTTAGC
>Ga0315903_10005568_pt1 | contig 16391 bp, 40 predicted proteins | sample LakEriMetagenome_7_FD_203524 | JGI IMG/M metagenome (GOLD analysis project Ga0315903, IMG submission 203524) | Freshwater fungal communities from buoy surface, Lake Erie, Ohio, United States - Buoy 2 MA119 | ecosystem: Environmental > Aquatic > Freshwater > Lake | place: USA: Lake Erie, Ohio...
AATGGTATACCTATGGCTATCATTCAAAATAAGATAGGACTAATCGGTTGTCATCCTGAAGCAGAAAAATATTGGTATGATAGTTATTCATGGATGAAGAAATATTGGAAAGGTAATAAACATCATTTGTTATTGAACTTTGTAAACGAACTGATGGAAAAATAAAAATGAAACAAAATAAAGATTACAACAATTTCGAAACACAAAAAGAAATACTATTAGAGTATTTACAAGTAATGATTGCAATTGAAGATTGGCATGGAGTATCTGATCTTGCAAATGACCTGCGTGAACTTGAAGCAAAACAGGATGTAAAATATAAAAGTAAATAAGGAGACATTATGGCAGCGAAAAACCCACTAGTGAATAGTCATAGATCAGTTGAAAAGAGAACCAAACAAGGTGGCCACAACAAAACATCAAGTATGAACAAACATGAAAAACGTTCATTTAAAAAATATAGAGGACAAGGCAAATGAAAAGAATTCTACGATTCACTGCATCGTGGTGTCAGCCGTGTAAAATGTTAGCTGCTAATCTAGGAGAAACTGATTGTAAGATACCCACCGAAGTTGTTGATATCGACATACATCCAGAAATCGCAGCAGAATATGGTATTAGAAGTGTTCCCACTCTTGTTATGTTACATGAAAATATAGAAGAAAAAAGATTAATAGGAAATAAATCACCAAAAGAATTAAAGGAGTGGATCTATAATGATTAAGAAGCAGCAATCAGATTTAACAGAAGAAAGAAACTATTTTAAACCATTTAATTATCCTTGGGCGTATGATGCTTGGTTGAAACATGAACAATCACACTGGTTACATACCGAAGTTCCGATGCTTGAGGATGTTAAGGATTGGAAAAAGAAGCTTACTGATTCTGAGAAAAAGTTTCTCACTCATATATTCAGATTTTTTACTCAGGGTGACATTGATGTTGCAGGTGGCTATGTTAATAATTATTTACCTCATTTCCCTCAGCCTGAAATAAGAATGATGTTAGCTGGTTTTGCTGCAAGAGAAGCATTACACATTGCAGCATACTCTCACCTTATCGAAACACTAGGGTTACCGGAGACAACATACAATGAATTCTTGGAATATGCAGAGATGCGTGAAAAGCATGATTATATTCTTGATCTTAGCTCACAGAATGGTGATAGGACTTCTACTGCTACTCATATTGCAGTATTCTCTGCTTTCACCGAAGGGATGCAACTATTCAGTTCCTTTATCATGTTACTTAACTTCCCTCGCACCGGTAAAATGAAAGGTATGGGTCAGATTGTAACATGGTCGATTGTAGATGAGACACAACATTGCGAGTCTATGATTAAGTTGTTTAGAACTTATGTTGAAGAAAATAAAGAAATTTGGAATGATGATCTAAAATCAAAGATTTATACGATTGCAGAAAGAATGGTTGAACTTGAAGATAAGTTTATTGATTTAGCTTTTAGTGTAAATGAAATGGAAGGACTGACTGCTGAAGATGTGAAAAAATATATTCGTTACATTGCAGATAGAAGATTGATTAGTCTAGGACTAAAAGGAATCTTTAAAGTAAAAAGAAATCCTCTACCTTGGGTAGAAGAAATGATTAATGCACCAACACACACCAACTTCTTTGAGAATAGAGCAACTGATTATGCAAAAGGAGCACTCTCTGGGGATTGGGCTGATGTTTGGGCACACTAAGGAAACAAAATGAACGACAAAATAATAACAGCAGAATGTCACAACTGCGAATCATCATATCAAATTAACTATACTGAGGAATTTGTGTCTCAAGAATATCCAGAACATTGTCCATTTTGTGGAGAACTCATTGAAGAAATTGAAGAAGAATATATAGAAGATGAGGACTCTGAAGATGATGAAGAATGGAATTAAATTGGAAATATAATAACGAAGATTTTACTGAAGGCTTGATTGGTGATAATTACGGATTCGTTTACGAGATTACTAATCTCACGAATAAAAGAAAATATATAGGCAAGAAATTTTTTTACTCTGCCAAAACCAAACAAGTCAAAGGTAAGAAAAAGAAAGTGAAAGTACCAAGTGATTGGCAAACTTACTATGGTTCTAACACAGAACTTGTAAATGATGTTAAACTTCATGGAGAAGAAAACTTTTCTAGAGAGATTCTACATCTATGCAAAACAAAAGGTGAATGTGGATATCTTGAAGCGAAGGAACAGTTCGTTCGTGGTGTGATGGAAAGTGAAGATTACTACAACGTATGGATAATGGTAAGAGTTAGAAAATCACATATTAAAGGATACAATGCTAGACTTTCTGAGAGAACTCAAGGATGATCATTTTGATGCACTCTTTTTCATGCCTGGTCCAGAAGAAGATATGGTGAAAGTAGAGGCAGCAAAATACAAAACACCCGGTGAAGATATTGATGCCTGTAATATGGGAAACATGTATCATATCGTTCTATTCAAACAAGACAACAAAGGAAATCCTGTAGATCCTGACCTATTTGAAGCCATTTTAACAGAACCTCTAGAATATATTTCTAGAATGATAAAATGTGACTTCTATGGAGTAGTTGCTAAAAAAACAACTACCTCCAATGATTTTATCCAAAATATGTTTGAACGATTGAAGGAAATAGACTAAAGTTTTGTTGGAGGAAATGTTTTGATTGATAACAGATATTATCGGCCTATATCTATTCCATTTGATATAGAACACCCAAAATTTGCCGATCCTATTCGCAATCAATTTATGACAAATCGTAAATACGATGTTATCGATAAGAGATTATTGGATTTTATGGATTCATGTGAGGTCTATCCTGTTTACAATGAGTACTTTATATTTGTCCCGGGAGCAGATATAAAAATTCATATGGACGAGCCTACACTAAAAAGTGTGTGTAAACTTGATATATTTTTTGGTGGCACCGGAACATTAAAATGGTTTGATCCTCTTCCCGAATTCGAAGATCAACGCATTCGTGTCTTTAGACCTGAAACCGTTACTCAAGTGTATGAGAGAGAGATGACAGGTGAATATATAATCAACGTTGGTATACCACACAAATTTGTAAACACTAGTGATTCTTTATGTTATGTCGTTGGGTTTTTGTTATTTGATAAACATACAAACACATTTTTAACATTTGAAGATGGAATTCAAAGATTTAGTAAATATATAAGTTGCTAAAAAAATAACTTCTAGTGATTTTATCCAAAATATATTTGACAAATTGAAGAAAACATAGTAGACTGTAGTTTCCTAACTATAGAGTGTTATCATGATACTAATTGATCTCAACCAAGTACTGTTGTCTGGCATTATGGCACAACTTGCATCACAAAAAAATGTCAAGCTGGAAGAAGGACTTGTTCGCCATATGGTATTGAATGTTCTAAGAACTCATACCAATAAATTTAAAGAATATGGCGAAGTTGTCTTATGTTGCGATAATCGTAACTATTGGCGAAAATCTATTTTTCCTTTCTACAAAGCAGGTCGTAAAAAAGCCCGTGAGAAGTCGGATTTAGATTGGCACCTAATCTTTGACATTCTGTCAAAACTCAAAACAGAATTGAGAGAAAACTTTCCATACAAAGTAATCGATGTTGAAGGAGCCGAGGCTGATGACATTATAGGCACATTAGTTCCTCGTCATATCATGCATGAAAATATCTTGATTCTTTCTAGTGATGGTGATTTCTTACAACTTCAAGCATATAACAGTAAAAGTGCATTTAATGTAAAGCAGTACAATCCTGCTTTGAAGAAGTTTGTCATTTCACAGAATCCACAAAAAGACCTGAAAGAAAAAATCATCAAAGGCGACAAAGGCGATGGTATACCAAATATCTTGTCTCCTTCGGATTGTTTTGTTCTAGATAAACGCCAGACTCCTATTACAAAAGGAAAACTAGATAAATTTCTATCTGAGCATTACAGTAACTATGAATCTGTAGCAAATACTGGCTTTACCCGCAATCAACTCCTAATTGACCTGTCTTTAATACCAGGTGATATAAAGGAGAAAATCATAAATACTTATGAAGAAACAAAACCTGCTCCTAGAAGTAAGCTGTTGAATTACTTTATTGAGAACCGACTGAAGAATCTGATGGACGTTATTGAGGAATTTTAATGAAAAATATATATGAGATATTTGATGAATTTGAAGAAGCTAAAACAAAAGCAGATAGGAAAAAAGTAATAGAACAAAATCTTTCTCCTACCCTTGTAAAAGTTTTAGAATATGCATTTCATCCTAATTATAAATGGACAGTAAAAGAAGTACCAGACAATTACAAAATTCCTGATACATTACCTGGAGTTTCTTTTGCTCATCTTGGAACAGAGCTACGAAGAATCTATTTGTTTCAAGAAGGACATCCTACATCATTAAGTTTGGATGAACAAAGAAAAAATGAATTACTAATTCAACTCTTAGAATCTTTGGAACCGAGAGAAGCTGAAGTGATCATAGGAATAATGAAAAAGGATTTAGGTGTTAAAGGATTAACATATAATTTTGTTAAGGAGTGTTTTCCCAACATGTTACCATGAAAATAAGAAAAGAAAAAATAATCGTAACGATTGGTGCTTTTGATCCTGTAGAATTATCTGATATCAATTTTTTGAAAAGAGCTAAATCAAAAGGTGATTGGTTAATCATTGGCGTACATTCCGACATATATCTGACAAAATATGAAAAAGGTTTTATTCAAAACTACAACTCCCGATCAGAGATCGTCAAACACTTAAAATTTGTGGATGAAGTTTTCATGTATAATGATACTGACGGTACTGCATGTCAATTACTTAAGATAGTACAAATGTGCTATCCTTATTCCGAAATAATCTTTATATCTAAAAATGGAGATAAAGAAACCTCGCCTGAAGGTAAAATGAAAGGCATCAAGTTCCTACTAATGAAATAATGGAGTTCATAAAATCAAATGACTAAGTTTGCTGGTAAATTCCGTAAAAATAATGATTACGGTGACGATTTTGAATTTGCTAAAAGTTCAAGAAAGAAACGCAAATTCAAAGAACACGGTGAAGTTAAGAAAAAGTTAAAACAATGGGAATATGAAAATCGCCATGAAGATGAAGAACATCGTCATTACAAATATTGAAACAAAAAAGCCCTTGACAATTCACTCGTAGGTTGATATAATGTAGTCTAGTTGAGTGGAGATATCATTATGATAGTTTATGGCTACATTCGTAAATCAAAACCGAAGAAATTGACAAAAGTGCAACAAGCTGAGTATGATGTATGGTGTCGTAAAGTTGGCATTGGTACTTCACCAAAAGTTACTAAGATAACAAAGACAACTTTCAAAACTAGCAACAAAATGCCTAAGCTTGTTATTCCTGCTGAACGAAACCCTAAGAAGTATCCTTCAGTAGACACTGGCGTACAGGTTGCAAACTGGAATAGAAAAGACAAAGTTACACAATATACTGGCGATAAAATGCTAGGTGTTGGTACTTTACACAAATCTAACGCTGTTCCCGTTTTCAATGATACTGAAGCAAAAGATATGGCTAAGATGAGGCGATAAAATGAAGATTTTATTGAAAATACCGAAGCCAATCTGCCGTACACCTATTCCTGCCCCACAAAAACATAAAATTGATGTACGATATACCCGAAAAGTGAAGCATAAGGAGAAAATTGATGTACGAACCTTTGGATAATTGTATTTTGTACAATGATGATTGCTTAGAGGTCATGAAACGTGACCTTTCTTATCATTATGTCATCACTTCTCCACCAGATTTTGATGAAATTGGGGAAAATCCTGATGATTCTAGGGCAAAATGGGAAAGATTGATGTATGACACCTTTTCCATGATCAATCCAATCAATAATGTTGTTACAATTATCCTTCGTGACCGTAAATCCGGAGGAAAAGTGGTGAAAAAGCACAGTTTCATCACAGATACGATGGAAGAATTGGGTTGGATTCACAAAAGTCAAAGAATTTGGGTGCGTTCAATGAATGCAAACCTATATCGCTTCAACTATTCCTTTATTTTAACCTTCAAAAGACCCGGAAAACAGTTTTCTCGGGAAGGTTTTAGTGATTTGTCTATTCCTGATGTACTTGAACATTTTATAAAACCAATTGAGGGTTATGTTGACAACTATCCAACTGATCTTGTATCAAATTTTCTTGATGTATATACAAATCCTGGCGAAACTGTCTTTGATCCATTTATGGGTTCGGGTAGTACCGCAGTTTCATGCATATATTCAGATAGAAAATGGGTAGGAGCAGAAATTGTTCCTGAAGTTTATCAACTTGCAGTCAATCGCTTGAATACAATTTATGATGAAAGGAACACCGAGTATGTCGGACTTAAATTTGAATGAACTTGATCATTTTAGTGATGAAGAAATTGTTCTCTTGGAGGAAATGAGTGAAATGCTTGCAGAAATGACACAAGAGGAATATGATGACTTTGTGGCCATGGTTGAAATCATGGGAAAAAAGAAAAAAGAGAATAATTTTTTGTTGGTTGATAGAAGTGAATTTTATCATTAATGGGAGAAAACATGAAAGCCGAAGATACAGTGAAATTGCAAAATCAAAAAGAAGCACTGGATGAAATTGAACAGATTGTCAAACAATGGGTAGCTAAAAGAAAGTGGCAAGAAGATTTAGATCACTATGAAGATTTAAAAAAACAATTCATGTATGGATAAACCATGTCTAAAATATATACCTCAGTAGTTAAAGAGTGTGAAGATGGTTCTGGAGATGTTTATATTGAACTTCCAGATGAAATGCTGGCAGACCTAGGATGGAAAGAAGGTCAAACTTTGGACCTTGATATAAAAAAGGATCCAACAGGTAATGTCATTGTGTTAACTGCTGTTGCGTAAATACAACAATCAGGTTTTCCATTGACAAAACATTGGATTTATGCGATAATGTATCATCTTCAATAGAGAGATATCAAAATGCAAACGACACAAGAATCCAAATCACAACTCGCCAAACTGATGGCGACGGAAAACCTGATTGTTGAACACAAGAAAGTTCCTACCGCTTATTTCAATACAAAAGAACGTAAGCTGGTAATTCCTATTCTTAAAGATACTCTTACTCCTGAAATGTATGATCTGTTCGTAGGTCATGAAGTTGGTCATGCATTGAATACTCCCGCTGAAGGTTGGCACGATTCAGTTATTGATTTGAAAATTCCTAAAGTTATTCTCAATATTGTAGAAGATGCGAGAATTGAGAAACTCATTAAACGCAAATATCCTGGCCTGCGTTCCTCATTCTCAAAAGCATATCGTCAACTTTACAACGATAACTTTTTTGCAACTGAAGGTGTTGATCTCAATGGTATGAATATTCTAGACCGTTTGAATATTCATTTCAAGATTGGCGCACACCTTGGCATCAAGTTCAATGAAGAAGAACTTACAATTGTTGATGAAATGAATCAATTGGAAACTTTTGATGATGTTGTTGAACTTTCTAAAAAGATTCAAGAACTTTATCGTCAACAAAAAGAAAAACAAAAAGAAAAACGTCAAGAAGAAGAAACTCCTACTGATGAGTGGGATGATGATACCGAGTATTCATCAGAGACCATGGATTTTGATGATGGCGAAGAAGAAGATGATGATGGTGAAGAACAAGAAAACCGTCAGTCACCAGAATTTTCTGATGAGATGGATTCTGAAGAAACTGAGAATGAAAGTTTTAATGAAGGTGAAGATAAAGTAGAATCACACACCGACGAGGCGTTTCGTAACCATGAAAAAGAACTTCTGTGTGAAGATTCAACGGATTACAATTATGCTAATGTTCCAGAAAACCTCAATCTAGATAATATTGTAATACCATATAAGCGTATTATCAATCGTTACAAGAAAGACTCATATTATGCTGATCAAGTAGACACAAGCGTATTCAACACTTTCAAATCCAAATCAGCGAAAGTTGTTTCTTATCTTGTGAAAGAATTTGAACTCCGTAAAAATGCGGATCAAATGAAACGTGCGAGTGTTGCAAAAACTGGTGAACTCAACATGAGTAAAATTTACTCGTATAAGTTCAATGATGATATCTTCAAACGATTGACTATTGTCCCTGGTGGTAAATCTCACGGTCTTGTGATATTTCTAGACTGGTCTGGTTCAATGATTAACTATTTACACCCAACTATTAAGCAACTCTTAAATCTTGTTTTGTTCTGCAAGAAAGTAAATATTCCGTTTGAAGTATATGCATTCACAAATATGTACTATCCCGAAAGCGGTGAAAGAAAAAATGCCGAAGAGGCAGAATACAAAGAAAATGATGTTCTGATTCGTTCATTCAATTTGCTGAATTTATTTTCAAGTAAAATGAATGCAAGTGACATGTCTTACATGGCATCTGCTTTGCTACACGGCTCTGCAAGTATGTATCCAAATGTAGCAAGAATGGCACACCGCATTAACGGTTTCCCACGATGGTTAGATATGCAGTACACTCCACTCAACGAAACAATCTTTACCGCAATGAAGATTGTCCCTGAGTTTCAGAAACAGCACAAACTGCAAGTAGTCAATACTGTGTTTCTTACTGATGGTGAAGGTCACATGTTAACACAGAAAAAAGTTACTGATGGTGAATATGGTTCAAGTTCCCGTTTTATGACAACAGGAACCCAGATTGGTGTTCTGCGTCATCAAAGTACTGGAATTTCTGAAAAAATCAAACATAGCGGATGTGAAGCATTTACTTCAGCAGCATTGAAGATATTCAAACAAGTTACAAAAAGTAATGTTGTTGGCTTCTATCTTGTAAATAGCCGTGAGTTCAGACAATCAACTTCTCGTTTGTTTCCTAAGACTGCTAACATGGATGACATCCGTGAAAAGTTCATGAAAGAAAAAAGTGTTGTCTGCACAACATCTGGCTATGATGAATATTATATTGTTCGTGCCGAAACTGATGTTGACAATGACAGTGAACTTGAAGTAAAATCAACAACTACCCGAGGTCTTGTAAACGCCTTTACTAAGTACAATACAAGTAAAGTTATTAATCGTGTTGTACTCAACCGCTTTATCGGAATGATTGCATGAAGAAAGCATTAGTGACTGGAGGTGCTGGCTATATTGGTCATCACCTCCAGAAAGAACTGAAGAAGAATGGTTACTATGTGATTGTGATGGATCGCAAACATCCGTCACAACTTATGGCAACAAAGTATTGTGATGAGTACATTCATACTGATATAAGAAATTATGATCATATTCTTGATGAGATAGAATATGGTAAAATGTTTGATGATGATAAGTTCAGCTTTGATATTGTCTTTCATCTTGCGGGTTCCATAGAAGTAGGTGAGAGTGAAGAAATGCCTACATACTATTATGAAAATAATGTTTCTGGTACAATTAACATTCTAAAATTGATGAAAGAATATGGTTGCAAAGATATTGTATTTTCATCATCTTGTGCTGCTGAGAATCCAGAATCAGTTTATGGTCAAACAAAACGAATGTGTGAAACAATTCTAGCAGATGCAAATAAAGAAGGAATCAATAGTGCTATTCTTAGGTATTTCAATGTTGCTGGTGCTGATCCCGATGGTGAGTTTGGTGAGAATCATGAGCCTGAATCTCATCTCATACCCCGTATTCTTACTAGGAATGATTTCACTGTGTATGGTAATGATTTTCCTACTCCTGACGGTACCTGTATAAGAGACTATATACATGTATCCGACTTAGCAGATGCCCATGTGAAGGCAGCAGAATTTCTAAATGAAAGTAAAACTTCTAGCATTTTTAATCTCGGTTCTGGTACAGGTTATTCTGTTCTGGACGTTATTGCAATGGTAGAAGAAGTAACGGATACTGATTTTAAGATTAAATATAGTAATCGTAGAGCTGGTGATCCTGCTAAGTTGGTATGTGAGGATGTCGAACACTCAGAAAAAATATTAAAGTTTAAACCCAAATATGGACTAAAGGAAATAATTGCTAGTGCATATCAATGGGAAGTTAAGCAAAGGAGAACACCAAATGCTACTGTCGGAGTTTCAGATTGATAATAGAAAAGCAACTGTATCTAAATTCTCAGATACTTATATGATTGATTTCTTTGTTGATGGAAAACATATACAAAGAATGAGTGAAATGAGAATTAATTACGCAGAGAAATTAGCAGAAGATTTTGTACATGAAGGTTCCTCACCAATATTTTTGGCAGAGTAATATGATGGATCAAGAAACTAAAGATAAGCATTCTAAAAGAATTCAACAAAAAGAAAATTATGTAAAGAAGCAAGTTCAAATAGCTAAAGATTATGGGTATCATAAACTGAATAGTTCTATGCACAAGTGGCGTTATCTACTTCAACCACATCGTGCCCATAAGGTACATATTTTCAATTGTGGTGATCCTAAATGTTCTATGTGTGGTAATCCTAGAAAGTTCTTTGAGGAAGAAACCATGCAAGAAAAAAGTCATAAACAGAAAAAACTATATCAAGAATGAAAAAAATATTTGTTAATGGTACCTTTGATATTTTACACAGAGGTCACCTTGAGATGTTATTATTTGCCCGTGAACAAGGAGACTTTCTCACAGTAGCAGTAGACACGGATGAAAGAGTGAAAAGATTAAAAGGACCTACACGACCAATTAATCCATGTGCCGATAGAATGTTAATGTTGATGCATCTAAAGGTTGTTGATGCTGTGGCCAACTTTGATACTGATGAACAGCTTATTGATTTAATATCAAAACATGATGCTATGGTAAAAGGTTCCGACTATATAGGTAAAGATATTGTCGGACAAGAAGTATGTAGAGAAATTATTTTCTTTGATTTAATAAAAGGATGCTCAACAAGTGAAACGATTAAACGTATTACTAATCGGTGATATCTGTGATGATGTTTATCATTATGGTAGCGTGAACCGAATCAGCCCAGAAGCTCCCGTACCTGTATTAGAACTCACCCACACAAAAAAGCTTGCCGGTATGGCAGCAAATGTTTCTAAGAACTTACAGTCACTTGGTGCTAATGTCACCGAAGTTGTAGGAAATAAAATCTCAGTTAAAACTAGATTCATAGATGAGAAGTCTGGTCATCAACTTCTTAGATTAGATGAAGATGCAATTTCTGATCATATCTCTCTAAATGATATTCCAAAAAAAGAATACGATTGTGTTGTTATCTCTGATTATGGTAAAGGAACTCTTACATATAAAAATATAAGAGAAATTATTGATTCATATAAATCTTTACCTATCTTCATTGACACAAAGAAACCAGATTTAGAACAATTTGATCAGATATATCCACCTACAAATGTTTTTATTAAAATCAATTCACCCGAAAGTAAAAAGCTAACTTCATTTCACAAAAATGTGATCGTAACTGATGGTAAAAATGGAGCAAGATATAAAGGAAATAACTATCCTTGTCTACAAGTAAATGTTGCTGATGCTTGTGGTGCAGGAGATACATTCTTAGCCGCACTTGCAGTATATTACTGTGGATCAAAAGATATTCAAATTGCAATTAATTATGCTAATATAGCAGCATCACTAACAGTGCAGCATCTTGGAGTGTATGCACCAACATTAAAGGAAATTGATGATGCGATTGTCAGGTAAAGTAGAAAAAGGTTGGGGCCACGAAGAAATCTGGGCAACCAATGATAAGTATTGTGGTAAGATGATGCACTTTAAAAAAGGTGCAAAGTTTAGTATGCATTTTCATGCTGAGAAAGATGAAACTTGGTATGTCTTGTCTGGTGACTTTCAAGTAAATTGGATAGATACAAAAGATGCATCGATAAAACATTCCAGATTATCAGAAGGTTCTGTTTGGCATAATCCTCCATTGATGCCGCATCAGTTAGTTTGCCACCAAGAAGGAACTATTATTGAAGTTTCAACACCAGATTCTGTGGAAGATAACTATAGAGTTTTACCAGGAGACTCACAAAAGACTTGACAATTCATCCCATCTTTGATATGATACTACCATGAAAGATAAAACTCCAAGCCAGCTAACTAGCGAAATCATTGACCGAATGAAACAGACACAACAGTTTCGTATTATGCGACCTGTGCCTGATGACTTTGAGTTTCGTGGTGGTCCTGTACCTTTTACTATTTCTATCAATGCTAAGGGTGTGATGACATTTACTGTCTATGCGGTATCACTTGAAGAAGCTAACAAGAAGATAGATGCGTATTTGAATCCATATGATGGAGATGAATCAGCATGAGATGGAAGTTGAAAAATCCCGAACCTAAGATAGGTGATATTCGTCATTTAAAAGCATTTGCATTGTTTCCCACTATTGTTGGTGAATACATAGTTTGGTTAGAAAGTTGGCAAGTAACAGAAGAATATATGTTAAGTCTTGATGCAGCAGGTGCACCAAGACCAGAGTGGACAGAAGTATCACGGAGAACTTTAGATTATGACTTTTGATAATTTTGAGAAATATCTCAAAGAAACTTATCCTAAAATGTATGACGATGTTTATTGTGGTGTCTACATTGACGAAGGATGGTATCATCTAATTGACATGGTATCTGAAATCATCCATAATCATGTAAAGTCTAGTAATAATGCTCGTCAATATTATATTGAAAAACAATACGAAAAAATTCCAGACGAAGTAGAGTATCCTAAAGTAGTTCAAATCAAAGAAAAATATGGTATGCTAAGATTCTATGCAGATAACACCGATAAGTATATGGATGGTGTCATAGACATGGCAGAGAAAATGTCTTGTCATATCTGTGAAGTGTGTGGAGCAAAAGGAGAATTAAGAACGACTGGTTGGTGGAAAACTTTGTGTGATGAACACTATGTCCAACATCATCCCGTTTAAGAAGCCTGAAGCAAATACAGAACCTATTATAGATTCTGATTATTGGGGTACGTCATCATACTCACTATTAGAACTATTACAAGCAGTAAAGGAAAACAAAAATGAAAATAACGAAGAATAATGCGTATGTCAATCTTTTGGACTTACGCCGTAATCTCCGCATAGAGGATTACAGAGATCAGATGGATCGTTTAGAAGCAGCCATCAAAAAAGAAAAGTTGCAAGCCCATCAAGAGAGACAACATGAAATCGTAGTTTCAGTATCGAAAGTGGATGTGTATGTATAACTGGCAACTTAGAAGTCATGGATCAGAAACTTACTATTACTATGAAGAATCAACTGGCAAAATTTGTGGCAAAGCTTCAAAACTCGCTTTACAAGAGAACTGGTTTGCTGTAGTATACGTAAATGAGTACACTTACTGTTCGGCTGATGATGAAAGACATTTAGGACAATACCTAGATGCAACCTTTGCAAAGAAAGCCATTGAACATTTTTGGGATGTAAAAAGCAGAACACTACTAGCGGAGAATTAATATGGCGTTACCGAAGTTTTTTAGTTATGTTAAAGATGAAAAGGAACATAAACATTTTCATACCATTTACAATGCTCTCCCCAAGAGACAGAAAGTAAAATGGAGAAAGTCTATGAATCGTGCATTTAAAAATCGTACACAAGGAGAATGATCATGAGTGATGATATTAAACAAACTTTAATTTTTGTTGGTGGTTTTTTAGTCTTTTTTGGATTGATGTTTGGAGTTTCTATGTACTCAGACAATATTAGACATGAGTGCAGATTGAAAGCAATTGAGAAAGGTCTGAACGCATCCGAAATTCAAGTTGTGTGTAGATCATAAAACAACAATGAGTACACTAGATTGTAATGAAGCCTTAGTCATTCTACAAGAAGAATGTGCTGAGGTCATACAGATTATCTCAAAGATACATCGATATGGTCTACACGGCTACAATCCTATCACGGCAGAATACAATGATGGACTACTCAATAAAGAGGTCGGTGATTTACTTTGTATGATTGATATTTGTACTAAGAATAATATTCTCAAAGAAGCTGATTTGGAATTCTATAAAGAACAGAAACGTGACAAACTTAAACAGTGGAGTAATCTATGAAACCTAAGTTTATAGAACTAGTAGACAAAGCAGGCTTTGCTATATGGGATGATGAAGAATGGCGACCAAAAGATGCTTTTGTTGACTGGTCATCAAACTATGACAAAGAACTAGAAAATTTCTATGAGTTGATTGTTTCAGAATGTGCTAGTCTTGTACGAGAGTATACGTTGAGGAAGTCTGGTGTTGAAAACCCATATACTGGTGCAGTCTTTATAGAAGAAGAAGTTTTAAAACATTTTGGACAATTACGATTAGATGATTAATAAGAAAATACAAGAACTAACTGGTCAATGCTGGAGTCATTACATCAATGGTGTATTGATTGATGGCCATCTACATTTTGATTCAGTCAAGTTTGCTAATTTGCTTATACAAGAAATAGAAACTTATATACAAGAAGCAGAAGGTGATATTGACTATGTACGTTTTTTAATTGACAGAAATCTCAAATGAAAAAACTGCTGCTAGTTTGTTTACTATTATCTGGTTGTTCTACAGTACAAAAGGTTACTACTGACGCTAGGAATGAATTCAAAAAAGAAGTTAATGGTTTTAAAGCAGACTTCTCCAGAGTCTTTCTAAAAAAAGAAGTCTATGAATAAGTTTATTTTAGTAGCTGTATTATTCATTTCTGGTTGCCAATCACCACTTATCATACGAGCCTTACCGAGTCCAACAGGAAACTCTAAAGACTGTATACAAGGCAAACAAATCACCTGCGAATGGTCCACAAGATAATCATTAACGACAACAGAAAGAAACAAAGTGAACGAACAACTTAAAACATTAATGATCAAACACGGGCTTCACAAACACATCACAGAAGATTGTCAGAATCGTATGGAGATGTTAGCCGAGTTGATTGTTTCAGAATGTGCTGCTTGCTGTGGTTCTCAAGCTGACAAGAAGAACATTCGAAAGCGGTTTGGACTTCAAGTTGAGTCTAATGTTGAGTATGAAGGACCTGATGCACACGGGTCAATCACAAGCCAATATACCAGAGAATATAATCTACCAAAATGAACGAACAAGACCTAGTATACAGACTTCGTAAGAGAGCAGAGATACGCCGTCAGATACCTTCCAGAAAGTCAGTACAGAATGGTGAGCCTGACAGAATCGCTGACCTGCTAGAAGAAGCCGCAAATGAGATTGAGAAACTACGAGAGAAGGAGCAATCATGGCACAATGGATAATTCACCCAAGCTGGAAGAAGTCACTCATTGAACGTCAGTATTATCACAAAGGTGACAATACGGTTATGTCAGAAACAGGATGGCGTTGGGGTAGCTTTGAAGTAGAGACAGAAGATGAGAATGTACCCAAGATTAGTGCGGGTGATAATCTATGGGACTGTGGGTATGATGTTCAACTCATGGAGACTTGGGATGGCTGTTGGGACACTTATGACCTAGATGACTGTGATGAAGCAACCCAACAGTGGATTGAAGAATATTTTGAAGAAGGTAATAATATCTACGACCTAGAAGAACAAGAATGGGTGCAAGGTGACTCTGAGATGATTATTGACTGTGATCCTATCTTTGAACGAGTTGATGGTCCCAATGCTGGTAAGAAGTATGATACTGATGGTAATGAAGTGATTGAAGGAGAAGAATAATGGTCACCATAGTCAAACACGAATGGCATCAAGTAGACGAACAGTATGCATTTTATCTAGATGAAGAAACACTCAGTGATATCTACCCAGACCTCGATGTAGGTGAGATCGTTTCTCTACTAGTACGCATAGAGAATGGTGAAGTAGACGTTAATGATATTATTCAAGATGCTTATGATAATGACATAGAGATTGACTGGGAACATCAGTATTCTGACTGTTGGACCGCCCGTAAAGGAGGTTACGAGGTTACCTATGAGTTGGGTGATGAGAACTCCTGGGTAGCACCAGAGACACCGCCAGAGCCTACACACAAATGCACCAACTGTAAGTGGGCTGGTCAGAGCTATGATGCTGAGTGGTCCTGGACAGACAAAGAAGGTAATGAACTAGAAGATCCTAGACACATTTGCCCATACTGCGAATCAGACACAGAGTTGACCGAGCATGGAATACAGCAAGAAAAAGAAGCTGAGGAAAGACGCCGAAAGTGGGATAACTCCTAAGCGTCTATGATACACACTATTTTTCCTCTGTGTGTAGGCGAATACTTCTACAAGAACCATGAGGATTACAAAAGACGTTTTCTACCTAGAGCAGACTCTTATATTATCAGAGAGCCTGACGGAAGCTTAGTGTCTGGTGAAGTTACTGGTATCAATGATATCCACACTGATCCTGACTATTACGACTTATTCAAGTTTATATCAGATTCATGTAAACAATACTTTAATGCTATAGAGTTTGATC
>Ga0315903_10005572_pt1 | contig 16376 bp, 17 predicted proteins | sample LakEriMetagenome_7_FD_203524 | JGI IMG/M metagenome (GOLD analysis project Ga0315903, IMG submission 203524) | Freshwater fungal communities from buoy surface, Lake Erie, Ohio, United States - Buoy 2 MA119 | ecosystem: Environmental > Aquatic > Freshwater > Lake | place: USA: Lake Erie, Ohio...
CCCCAATCGGCGGGAACGTGGGGCATGAACTCGTTGAGTTTTTCCAAGGCATCGTCCACGAAAAAGACATCATCTTCAAGGATGAGCGCTCCTTCCCACACCATGTCTCCGCGCTCGTCGCGCATGTGCATGAGATCCTCCATGATCCGGCGGTGGCTTTGCAGGCAGCCCCACGCGCCGTTTCCGGAACCCCATCCGGCGGGGTGGCCGGTGTAGTCCCCGATGATGGCCGGATAGACCGTCACCTTGTCGAGATCCGCCATGCCGGTGGATTTCAGGTGTTCTAGCACCTGGGCCTTGCGGTCAGGCCGGTGAGCGCAGTTGATCACAAAGACTTGCTGGAACCAGTCGGTGAGATTTTTGAGCTTCGGCTTGGTTTTGGATTTCATGCGTTTGGAATGATGGCGTATTGCAGAACCCCCGGGGCGCAGGTGGTGTAGAAGGTGATGTTGGTGCCGCGGATATCGATTCCGGTTGCCAAGATGTTCACGTTGCCGGATTCGCCAGGGTTCAGCGTCAGCGAAAGCGGGGAAAACGACGCGTCCGGATGGTCAAACGAGTTGAAAGTGATCGGCACCGAGCCGGTGTTGGTGAATGTTGCAATGGCCTCATCATCCGCCACTAGGACAACCACCACAGAGTAGGAGCAGCTGTCGGATCCAGAAGAAGACGAGGACCCGGAGCTGTCACTGCTGCTGCTGGACGATGATATGTCTCCGCCGCCTCCGCCTCCACCGGAGCCGCCGGATCCGCTGCATCCAGAAGAGGAGGAGCGCGATCCCTTGGACTCGCTGATGCTGGAGAATGATTTGGAACTCCCGTAGATCATGGAGGATAGGCGGAGTTGATAAAGGCTTCGTTGGCCTCAAACTGCTCGCGGGTGCGCAGCGGGAAGCGCTGACCGAGGAATCCGCGGCGGATGCCGACGAGTTGCAGCATCACCACGGCATCCGGAGCGAAGCGGCGCTTGGTGAGGATGATCCGTCCGCGGTCCATTGTCGCCCCGATGATCACCGGGATGTCCGGGGTGCAGGCCGCCACGCGTAAAGTGCCAGGTTCGCAGACCATTGAAAAACGATGATCCAGCGGGACGATTGTGGTGCGGCCTTTGGTGCGGGTTTCGATGTAGTCGATGAATAGCACTTGCGGCGCCTCAACCACGAATAGAGCGGCGTAGCCGGTTGGTGACCACGGGGCTGGAACGATGGCGGTGCTTTTGTCGCTGCCACTGTCGCTTGGCGCGCTGCCCGCGCTGCTCCCGGTTGACGACCCGGAAGATCCTGATGACGAGGATGAAGATGAGGAAGACGACGACGACGATGATGATGATTCGGATGAGGAAGACCCTGGTTGCCCACCGCCGGTGTTGGGCACCGGGATTTCCGGCCACCGGATGCGTGAGTTGTCGCGGCCGACGATGAGGTCGGGGTTGTTGATCAGCGCCCAAACGGTTCGGCAAAGGTTGGACCAGTTCTTGCGGTCCGGCCGGCCGTTCGGATTGACGCCGAAGGGCTCGAAAATGCCGGAGGGGATGCGTTCCGGTTCAATGACTTCGCGCAGCGGGCGCGGGTTGCCGGAGCGGGCGGTGTCTCCACTGCCTTTCAGCGGGCGCGGGTTGCCGGAGCGTTTCTCGTTCATTGGGCGCGGACCAGAACGGTGCGTTTCATAAGGATGTCGCCATACCAGTCATCCACCGTACGAGAGATCATGATTTCGGTTTTGTTCGCCACCCATCCAGCGTAAGTGGTCGCGGACGGACGGCTGGCGGCGATTTGATAGAAGAGGTCGCCCGGGATGCTGATGTCTATCCCGTTGTGAACGGTATCCTGGGCAATGAAAGTGCCATTGAGGAACTCACCGACCGTGCGACCGTTCCCGTCGCCGTCGATGAAGATTTCATTGGCGGCCTGGGCCAGCCACGATTCAACCTCAAACGGTCCGGATGACGGATCGGTGAAGTTCCAGATGGCTCCTTCCGCTAGCCATGACGAGGGGTTTTGTGAAAATTGATACTGAACCTTTCCCAGCACGTTGCGGGATCGGCGCATCGAGCCGCCGGGGAAAAAAGCCGTGTTGTTCGGGTAGATCGCCGGGAAAACGCAGGCGACGGTTTGGTATTTTGTGTGGGTGCCAGCGGGAATGGCCGTGTGATCGATGGACAGCGTGCGCGTGGCGTTGTCGATCGGTCCCTCCCGGACGTCGATGATGATGTTGGACGCATATGGGTGAGGCGTGTTTCCAAGTTGGGCCGCCATCGTGGCACCAATAAGCGGAATCGGATATTCGGCAGGAACCGTGCGGGTGGTTGTGTAGATGCGATGCCCCTTTGGCCAGTCAAGCTGCCTGCTGGTGGTGATCGGGCTGTGCGGGTCGTGTCCCATGTCAAACGGTTACCCCATGAGGGGCCGGATGCGGACGCCCGAGGAGTTTTGTGGGTTGAGTGACTGCAGAAGCGCAATGGCGCTCCGGTAGGCCTGGGCTATGGATTCCTTGGACTGATTGTTGCGGAAGAATTCCGAACGGGTCAGATGGTGCTCGGCGACCGGGATGAGGATGGACTCGACGTATTCGTTGGGTACGGGGACGACCTTGGTGGTGTCCGTGGTGGTGTAGGACGGCGAGGCGTAGCGGACGCGGGCGGAGAGGACCATGTTGCTGTCCGGCGCGGGATAGACGCGCAGGCGGCGGATGGGCACGGCGTAGTCGTCGCTCTGGAACTCCTCGACGGTGTAGAGCTGCGGGGTGCCGACCACGGTGGCCATGTCCGCATCGTGGGTGATGGGAACAGTGACCACGCGGTCGAAGCCGTAGTCTTCCTCGGTGGTCTGGTGGATGTTGAGCGAGGCGGGGGACGGGCGCGGCGAAAGCATGGGGCCGCCCTTGATGAAGACGGGCTTGAGCACTTCGGCGATGTTGGTCGGCAAGGTGAGGCAGTCGTGCCAGATGGTGACGGACTTGGTGCCGCTGGGGCCATCGTGCGGGTAGACCATGGTGGCGGTGGTGGAACTCACGCTGCGGATGCGGTTGTCCACGGTGCCGCCATCGATCTTGCAGGAGCAGCCTAGAAACCGGGCGTTCCAGTTGCCACCGAAGGCCACGGTTTTGCTGCCCTCGGTGACTGTGGCGGTGACGGAGGTGGGAGCGTAGAGCAGGAACCCCTCGGTGTCCCGGCGGGTCCAGACGGAGTTGGTGAACAACTCCTGGAGCGCGCCGTTTATGGCTTGGATGACGGCGGCATTGCGGCCCGGGTATGTGACCGAATCCGGCACGCTGCGCTCCTCGGGCGAGAAGTGCGTTAGGAGCCGGTCGAGGAGCGTGCCGATGGTCATTGCGGTTCGGAATGCGTGAATTGCTGGCCTGCCCGCTCAAGGCGCTTGCCGAGGATCTGGACGTATTCGCTCATCACGCGCTGTTGCGAGTAGAGCAGGTCCTTGTCCTCGCGCGGCAGCTTTGGGAAGGCGTCGGTGGCCATGAACGAGTTCAACTTGTTCAGGCGTGTGGCGGTTTCCCGTGTTTCCGCAAGAAGGCGTTCGCGTTGTTCAGGGGTCATCTGGAGAGAGCTTCAAGCGCCCGCTGTTCGGGCGTCTTTTCGGTTTTCGGTTTGGTGACCTTGGAGAGCGGCTTTGCGGCCGGCTTTTCCTCGGTCTTGGCGGTCTTGCTGACCCACGGTTTCACCAGCACGAGCAGGGCGTGTCCGCTGCGGCGCTTGCCCATGAGGTCGCGCGCGATCCAGCCATCCTTTTCCATCCAGACGCTCTGCGGGAATTCCAGCGCGTGGCAGTTGGCCTTGGGGTCGTGCAGGAACTGGTAGCGGTGCGTCGAGGCACCGGGCAGGGTGAACGGGCGGAAGTTGTGGACGCCGCGGACTTCGATGCGGACGGCAATGGCCTCGTCCGGCTTGGCGCGACCCGAGAGGATCGCCTGGCTGATGATGGTGGGGTAGTTGGCCATAAGGGAAAGGGAGTGCGGGGGCGGCCGGGACAACACCATGAAGTATCGGCCGCCCCCGCGTGTGACGCGGATTACGCGTCAGGATCGACGGACGGCACCGGGTAGCCCTCGTGCTCGATGGCGAACTCGAGGATCAGGTAGCCGTTGGTGACACCGTTGGTGTTGATGGTGGGCGATTGGCCAAAGACCATCTCGTAACCACGGCCCTTCACAAAGCCGTAGTCGGTCTTTTGCTCGATGGCGTTCATCTCGATGGCGCCGTAAGCGCGGCAGGCCGCGTGGGCACCGAAGATGAAGCCGTAGCCGATGGGCACGCCGTTGGCGTTGGCCGGGATGATGACCGCGCCGACGTCGAACTGCGAGGTGTAGGTGAAGTCGGCGCTGGTGTTCGAGACACCGGCTGCGCCAGCTTCATTCATGGTGCCGCCACCAGGACCGTCCGCATACGCGTTGCCCGCGTTGTTGAGACCCCAGAGCGGCACGTTGGCGGCGCTGAAGTCGCCGGCGCAGGTGATGTTGCCGACCGTGTCGGTTCCCAGCGTCGAAGCGTCGGCCGTGTTGTCCGGGTTTAGGATCTTGGTGACGGTGATTTCCTCGCCGTTGTGCTCGCCTTCCCATGCGACAAAGCCGAGCGATCCGTCCGGATTGATGATCCAGGCGTAGTATTCGTCTCCGAGCGGGAGAAGGCTGGAGTCCGGGGTGAGCGCCGATCCGCCGCCGTCGTTGAGAACGAAGTCCTCGGTGAACGGGTAGGGGTAGCCGGGGAAGAACTGGAAGTACTTCGAACCGTTCGGGTTGGTGGCGCTGACCTTGAGCTTGCAGTCGCCCACAGCGGAGTCGACGCCAAACCCGACGCCGAGCACGGCCTTGGGCTGGATGGGGCTGCCGACGTAGTCGTCCCAGTCCTGGTCGGTGACGATGTGCTCGAAGAAGTTCTGACCCTGCCACGTGACCAGACGGCCGGTGAAGAGGGCGTTCCCCTTGCCGCGGTCGTCGGCTTGCTGGAGGGCGTTGGCGTAGTCCGAATCGTTCCGGATGTTGAGGAACGCATACTCGGACGCGAAGGTCAGGAACCCGTTGATGTGGTCGCCCTGGTTGCCCATCTGGTGCGACAGCGGTTTCGCTCCGAGGGTGTTGAGGCGTGCCTTGCCGGCGACGGCCATGGCGAGCGACAGGGTGTCGTTGGGGCCGAGGGCATCGCGGGACGCCTTGTTGTTCGGGCGGTAGACGTTGTTGCTGCCGAGGTGGAGCAGCGCCATCATCATGTCGTTCTGCTTCCAGAGGCCCATCTTGAGCTTGAGCAGCTCGGCAGTGGTTTCTTCCAGCACCTGGCCGGTGGCCATGAAGGCGATCTGCTTCTTGGTGAAGGCAACGGCGTCACGGTGCCAGTCGACGCGGACCGAGTAGGTCTTGAACTTCGACTTCGACTCGTTGCCGGCGAGCTGGGTTTCCCCCATGACGCCGGGGCCGCCGGGAGCAGAGATGACGGTGAAGTGGACGAGATCGCCGCCCTGGGCCTTCAACTCGCGGCGGCGGCAGAAGATGCCGCGCTTGCCGACGTTGGCTACGGGGATGCGAGGTTGGTCCGACTCGAACATGGAGAAGGCGTCGTGAGCGCGGCTGCCCACTTCGAGGTAGCGCGCCCAAAGCTGGGCCTTGACGTTGGCGTCCATCGCGGTGGCTTCCGCGAGGGTCTGGGCATTGATGTCGTTGGTGTAGGTGCTCATGGTAGTGGCAGGTCAGTGGTTGCGGATTCGCCGGTCTTGGCCTTTGCGCTTCACGGAGACCCGAAAAGGGCGGCGTGGAGGGTGGCTTCGTCGGCTTCGTTGATGGCCTTCTGTAGTTGGTCCGGGCTGACCCTCACGGCGGCGGCGCTTCCCGGTGCCGCGGTGCCGATGGGCTGCGCTTTCTGGCGCGGCTGGACGGCTTGCGCGGCGGGCGCTTGCTGCTGCTGCTGTGTCCCCCGTGGCTGACCGAGTTCCCTTGCGACGTTTTCGGCGATGGTCCGCAGTTGCTGCGGGTGGCGCGCGATGGGTCCGTGGGCGGCCTCGTAGGCATCCAGTTCCTGCGTCATGCGGTAGCTGAAGAAGCTCTTCGGATCCTCGGATTCCGGGTAGTCCGCGTAGATGTCCTCGATGGTCGCTTGGAGCGATTGCTGTTGGACGGCGGCCTGCTGGTTATGGATCTCGGCGAGCGCTTCGGCTTTGGCGATCTGGCGGTTGAGTCTCTCGATGTCCTTGGTGAGTTTGATCTCCTTGGGACGGTCGTATTCTTCGATGGCCTGGTCGCGCTCCGTTTGCAGACTTTCGAGGGTCTGTTCGAGGGCCTGAAGTTCCGAGGCATGGTCTGGCACCGGATCGGGCTGCGGTTCCGGATTTGGGTCTGCCTGCGCGGAGGCCGGTGGAGTTGGCTCCCGCGTGCCTGCTCCCGCTTGGGTGAGCATTTGGATGGCATCCGCGAGACGGGGCGCTTTTCCTTCGCGCACCAGTTCCTTGGCGTTGGCAATCAGCAGGCGGTCGTCCGGGTGCAGGGATTTCAGGGAAATCCTTTCGAGATTCGGTGTGGCCTGGGGTGCTTGCGGTTCCGTGGGCTCGGTCGGTTCCTGCGGCGGCTCGGTGCCGGCTGCGGGATTCGGGTCCGGTTGCGGATCGGCTGGCGGCGGGTCGCCTGGTCCTTTGCCGGAAGGCGCGGGTTCGGCGGTGGGAGATGGCACCTGCGGCTCGGAGAACAACAGGGAAGCGATCTCGGATTCGTCATTCAGGCCGTCGATGGCGGACTGGATGTCGAGCGGCTGCCGTTGGGGCTGTGCGCCACCTTCTGGCACTGTCTGTGGTGGCTGCGGTTGCGCACCTGCAGCGGGGTCCATGACTGACATGGACGCGATCTTAGGCGGCGTTGCGGGTTTGGGGAGGGGCGGCGGTATCGTTTTTGCCGCCGTTGGCGTTTGTGGTTCACGCCTCGTTGGTCGAGAGCGATCCGGAGCTGGCCACGCGATAGGGCTTCACCGCCGCCGGAACGGTCTTGTATGGCGGCCGGCGAGCGGCGATGCAGCGGTCTTTTGCCACGCGGGTAATGCTCACGCGGTTGCCCTGGTTGCCGCCGAGAACGTGGTAGGCGGTGGCGTCTTCCGCGACGTAAAAGCCGACATGCCCGCCGGAGCCACGGGAGAAGACGAGGATGTCGCCCAGCATCGGGCGGTCAGCCTTCGCCCCATACTTCGACCAGTTCCGCGCCCACAAAGGGTCTTTGACCACTTCGTCCGGTTTCTTGAGGCGGCGATAGCAGATGATTGCCCCAAATAGCCCGCACCACGCGATGTCATCGTCCGAGTATCCGGTGATCTTCACGCCCGCCTGGTTGAGTTCATCCCGCCAGCCGATGATGGTTCGGTTGCTGCCTTTGCCGACAACCTCCTGCACGCCGTATTCCGCAATGGCGAATTTGATGGTGTTGGGAAGTCCGCGCAGTTTTGGGAGCCACTGGTATTGGGATGGGAGGTTCATGGCTGATACTCGGTTTTGATGCGTGCGAAGCGGGCGGATGGAGTGAACTTTTCGGACCACGTTTTCAGATCGGCGCTGAACTCGATCACCTGCCGGAGTCCTGCAGCAACGTGCGGGATGGCAAGTGGGGCAGACATTGGAGATGCTCCATTCTGGTTGATAGCCCTCACGGTGATGATCGTGGTTCCGTATGGGATGCGGATTTCCACCCTCGTATTGACCGTGGTGGCGATTCTCTCGGTCCCGCGAAACACCTCGTAGGACATCGCCGTTGGAGATGAGTCCCATTCGACAGTGACCAATCGCTCCGCGCCGTGGCAGCGCGTGGACAGCATGGCCATGGCGACGATGGCGGCGTTGTAGGCGGGGGAGCGGTAGCTGGAGAGGATGACGATGGGCTTGCCAAGGTGGGCGCGGAGTTCGTCCACGATCCTCAGGGTGGGGACGATGTTGGGCCAGAGGGAGCGGGGCGGGGCGGAGTTGCGAACGCCGCGGCGCCGAAGGTTGAAATAGGTGGTGAACTCGGCGGCGTTGAAGTGGCGGAATCCTTGGCGGGCAAACCAGTCTTCGAAGGATTCGCCGGTGCGGGGTTGGGGATCGGGGCGGACGGTGGCGGGTTTGAGTTTGGCGGGCATGGCTTGTTTGGGGTGAAGGTGAGGAATCCGGCGAGGAGGATGAAGCAGAGGAGGCCGAGGGCGATGGGACCGGCGACGAGGGTTTCGGAGCGGTGGCCGGTCCAGCGTTCGATCGCTTTTAGAACCTCGGCGGTGTCGTCCTGCTGGTGGTTCCAGGGCATGGCTAGAGGTGGGTGAGGCAGGAGATGGCGCGCGGATCGCGCGGGGTGAGCTTGCGGGTGATGCCGCCGAAGAGGGTGACGGCGATGCCGTAGGTGAGGGCGAAGGGAAATTCGCGGGAGCGGAGGAGGTCGTAGAAGATGGCGTCGGCCTGTTCGCGGTTCCATGGGCAGCACGGGAGGTCCATGAACTGATAGAGGAAGTCATGGACGAAGGCGGCGGGTTTGGTGGCGGGTGGCGTGGGGGTGCCGATGCGTTTGCCGCGGATGGCGATGGCGGGGGAGCAACCGTCGATGGCGTAGCCGGCGAAGATGGTGAGGAGCGCGCCTTCGAGCTTGCCCTTGGAGGTGCCGGCGTGAAGAAACTGGTGGGTGTGGCGGAGTCCGTGGAGGCCGAGGTGGCAAACGAGGTCGTTCTCAAGGACGTAGCGCCATTTGCCCGGTTGGGTGCGGGAATGGAAACGGCTTTTGAGTTCGGCGGTCATGGCTTGTGCACCTGGCAGGGGCGGTTTTTGAGTTGGTCGGCGAGGAATTTGAACTCCTGGGTCTGGAGGTCGGTGGCGCGGATGAGGCGCTCGCGCGACTCGTTGCCCTTCTCGATCATGGCTTCGAGTTTGCCGGTCATGCCCATGAGATCCTCGCGCCGGCCGCGTTCGCTGTCCCGATAGGCCTTGTGGGTTGTCACCAGGGCATAGATCACCGCGATCAGGAAAGCGACGGGCAGGCCGAGGGCCGTGACCCACTCGGGGACGCCAGGGATGTTAGGGGTGACGGTTTCTCCGATGTAGGCGGCTCCGGCGACGGCGACGCCAATGATCGGGCGGGCGAAGTGGGAGAGGAGGTCGGGGTTCATGGGGTGGACATAAAAACCGGTCGGCAAGTCTTAGGTGGCTGTTCCGAGCGATAGCGTTTTGATGGTGCCGCCAATGTTGACGTCAATTAGCAGTTGGTCGCCGTTCCGGCGCATGGCGAACATGCCTTGCGCGAGTTCGTTGTTTCGTTCCGAGCCTTTGGCGGCTCTTACGACCGGAGATCCGGTAGCCGGTGATACTGTGCCCGAATTGACGGCAATGGTGAATGAGTTGGCCGAAGCCGTAAGGACTTGGGCGGTGATATTGTAGCCGGCTTGGGCGGCTCCGGAGATTGTGACCTTTGATCCGACGTTGTAGCCGTGCGAGTTAAGCGAAACGGTGGCAATTCCTCCGGTCTGCGTGATGGTGACGGCCTGCGTGTCGGACGCGTCGGTGTAGGCCGTTGCGCGGTCCTGAATGGTCATGGCAACCATGCCGTTATTATGCAACCGCACGGCAGAGGATCGGGCGGAGCCTAACGTTTCGGTATAACCGATTTCGAGTGTCTTGTCGGTGTATTGCTCGGTGTAGTAGCCAAGCGCCATGGAGCCGTAGCCGTAAACGTAGCACTGCAATCCGAGGACCGTGGAATGACTACCGCCTGCGGTGCTGGTGTCTCCGTAGCAACTCGAAAACTGGCCAAGTGCCGTGCAATCGGTTCCAATGGCGCAGGAGTCAACGCCACGGGCAAAGCAGTAGTAACCAATCGCGGTGGAGTCGTCGCCTGTTGCCTCGCATCCAAGCCCGCAAGCGTTGGAAGAATTGCCAAGCGCCTGAGAATTGTATCCGAATGCGGAAGAAAACGATTGCGCGACAACAATGTTCTGCCCGAATCCAATGGTGTTCTGACCAAAAACCCTAACCTTGTTGCCAATGGCAACGGAGTTTTCAGTGGTGGCGGCGCAGGATGATCCGTAAAGAATGGAATTTTCTCCTGTGGCAACGTGTTCGTTTGCGGTGAGGGCCGGGACTTCGGGATAGTAGGGATCCGCGCTTTCGGGAATGCCAGCGAATGCCTCGCGGGCGGATTGAATTTCGAGCGTGCCGGCGTTGCGGGCGTTTCCATCGCGGTTGCCTCCAAGGTAGCCTCCGAGGGGGCCGATGGTGATGACGGTTCCAAGTGCTTGCCGTGCGGATTCCGGATCTTCCGCGATGGCTTCGTTGATGGCGGAGTTGTCCACGTTTCCGCCGAATTGATCGACCAACTCATCCGCGCTGTATGCCCGGCCGGTGGTCCGGTCGATGAGTTGGAGCGCGAAACGCGACGCGGTAGCGGTGAGGTTCTCGTTGGGAACGTCTTTTGGCCGCCAGAGTTTGGCGCGTTTTTCGAAGGACTCGGCGGGCCGGGATTCCTGGAGGTTGCGACCCGCGTTGTTGGGGTGCGGAAAGGGAAGTTGCGGGGCGTTTTTCATGGCGGTAGGGGTATCAGGGTTGCGGTGTTGCGGGTAGGGGCGCAGGTCAGCGCTTCATGGCTTTGTCTGCCCAGGAGCGGGCCTTCTTGCCGCGGAGGCGGGCGGCGTGGCGGGAGTCTGGTTTAGCCTCCGTGTAGTGCTCCGAACGGTTTCCGAATGGGGCATATGTCCCACGGAATTGTCCCTTTCCAGCAGGGTTGATTTTCGGGTCGTTAGTCACGTCCCTGATTTGCGCGCGGGATTGGGCGACATCCATACGGCGCCTGGCCACCATGCCTGCGTTCTCTGGCATTGGCTGATTGGTTTTCTTTACGACGTTTCGGTTTGGATCGTATGGCATGGCTACGGGGTCGGTTGGGGCTGTGGTGGCCCGCCAGCGCCTGCTTCCGGCGACGGCGGGGCGATGAGTCCATTCTGGACAGCGAAGGCGACAAAGGGCTGCTGAAGCTCGGGCGGGAGGATCTGCACCAGTCCCTCCACATCGACGACCGGCCGGCGGATGATCTGGTCCGCGCCGTGGAATCCGAGGGCCTGGACGCTCTGGACGTAAAGCGGGCGCGCGGCCTCTTTCTCGACCTCCGGCAGTCCGACGTATTGGGTGTGGATGGAGATGGCCTGCTGGCCGGATTGGAGGCGGTCCTCGTTCTGGGACTGCGTCATGGTGAGCGTGACGTTCAGCTTCAGCCCGCGGACCTGGGATTTCTTCAGCTCCAGCAGTTCAGGGTGCTCGCCCTCGTTCCACGTAAACGTCTCGGTGAGGTTGTGGTTGGCGTAGAGCAGGTGGCAGGCGAAGTCCAAGGGCTTGCCGAGCGCTTCCTTGACCTCGTTGATGGGCCACTTGAGCAGGGTGGCACCGCGCGAGACGATCTGGCGGACGCCGGTGGCGGTGTTGGAATCCGGCAGGCCCTTCATCTCGCCCTGGGCGGCGCTGGTGATGCCTGTCCGCATCTGGGCGAGCTGCATCATGATCTGCATGAGCTCCACCGCGCGATGGTTGGCATCCGGCACCTTGGAGAAGGTGAGGAATTCCTCGATCTTCCGGCCCGGCTTGAGCTTGAAGAGTTTCCCCGGCGAGAGGACCACGCCGCCGGCCTCGTCGATGTCCTCGTCGATGACTTCGGGGTCGTAGCCGCCGTAGGGGTCGGCCGCCAGCCGGTCGCGATAGGTGACGAGGTTGAACTGCTCGTCAACGTAGTCGTCCACGTCCTGGAACCGTTCAAAGTAGCCCTTGCCCGCGATGCGGTTGGGCACCTTGAACCACGGCACGGCGAAGATCGGGAGCCGGCCGCCGGGGAACTTGTTGGCGAGGTAATCGACGGCGAAGATGGTCCGAAGCACCGGCGAGAACACGCACCAGATGCGGATGGGGGCTCCGGCGGTGCCGAAGGGATTGCAGCGGAGGTATCCCTCGACGAGCAGGATGGGGGGATTGGCGTTGGCGTCGGCGTCCTTGGTGGTGTTGGAGCTTTCCGCCTCGTCGCGGTGGTCGCGCGGGGAGCGCTCGCCGGAGCGCTCGGAGGAGATCAGGCCGAGGGCTTCCTGGTATTGCGCGTCGGTCATGCCGTAGAGCGCCTTGGCGTCGAGCAGGCCGATCTGGAAGCGGTGGAAGACGTCGGTATGGAGGAGGTCCAGCTCCGGCGCGGTGGGGTCGAACGCGATGTCGTTGTAGTCGATGCAGCGGGCATCCACGTTTTCGAACAGCGTCTGTTGCTCGTCGACCAGCATCTCGATGGTGGCGGGCTCGGGATCGTCCGGCGCGAGGTCGAGGTCGTCGAGGGCGAGGTATGTGCCGTCCGGGTTGAGGGATGGGTTCCCGTCGTCGCCGATGACGATTTTCTTGATGCTCTTGTAGCTCTCCGTCTCGGTGCGCCATACGACCTTGGGAAACCCGGTGCCGAGGTCGCAGGCGATCTTGAGCGCGTCGATGAAGGCGGCGCGCAGCGGGCACTGGTTGAACTTCCAGTGCGCGTGACGGGTGATGGTGGTGGCGAGGTTTTCATCGGCCACGCCTTCCGGCAGCGCGGCGAACCACGGTGAGGTGCCGAACAGGTCGTCGCGCGCCTGGGCGAAGGCGTAATCGGAGAAGCCGGAGATCAGGCCGAGGGACCGGTTGGAGTGGTCGAAGATGGTTTTCTTGGCGGAGGTCTGGTCGGGATCCGGAGCGCCACGGCGGGAGCTGCGGTCCATCTCGGCGATCTGCTCGTAGCGCTTGAGCTTGGCCCGCCACGGGGCGAGGGCGGTGCGGTGGCTGGTGAACTGGTCAGTGGCGAAGTCTGCCAGCCAGCTCATCTGGTTCTCGTTGAGGACCATGGCGAGGGCGGACTTGGCCTGTCGCAGGGTTTTGCCCTTGGCGCGTGTTTTCCCGGCCAAAAACGCGCTTTCACGCTCGCGCGCGGAGGGATTGGGGTTCTCGACGAGAAGCGGCATCGGCGGGATTTTAGGACGAATGCCGAAATCCGATAGGGGCGGCGGTTTTTGTGTTGACCGGCGTTGCGGATGCGCCAATGTAGGCGGCAAGGATAACACCATGATCCTCCTTCAGTCTGGAAACCGTTATGAGGCCAAGGCGTCCTATGAGGATCGCCATGTGCTGAAGTCCGCCGGGTTCAAGTGGGATCCGAACGCGCGGGCGTGGTGGACGGACGCGGAGTTCTGCGTGGAGCGGCTGCGGCGGCTGCACCCGGTGCCGGTGGAAGTGCGACAGGAGCGGGAGCAGGCGGAGATCGAGATCCCCTCCTCGTGGGAAGGCCACCCGTCCTGCGCGACCGATGGGCCGGATGACATCCCCTGCCCGCCCGGGTTGGCCTACCTGCCGTATCAGCGTGGCGGGATCGCCTTTGCGCGGGGGAAGGACGGGGTGTTGGTGGCGGATCAGATGGGGCTGGGGAAGGCGCAGCCAATCGACGAGCCGGTTCTCACCCCATCCGGGTTTGTGCCTATTGGCAGCTTGAGAGTTGGCGACAAGGTTGTAGGCAGCGATGGATTTCCGACCGAAGTGACCGGGGTGTTTCCGCAGGGCGTCAAAAAAGTGCGCAGGGTGGTCATGAGTGATGGATCGTGGACGCGTTGTTGCGACGAGCACTTATGGATGTTCCAGACGAAGAATCAGAGGTTTTTTAGTGGGAAGTGGACGGTTACCGAGCTTCGGGAAATCAAAATCAAGGATCGGCAGGGAAACGCGAACGCGTTTTTACCGATGGTTCGTCCAGTGCATTATGACAGCAAGAGAATGCCTCTTGATCCATGGTTAGTGGGCATGCTGATCGGCGACGGATGCCTGCGTCAACACACGGTGGTCATCAGCAATCCCGAGAAAGATGTATTGAGGGCGGTAGATGCGGCTTTGCCTCCCGGCATGGAGATGAAACATGCGGGCGCTTTTGATTGGCGGTTGGTGTGGAAAAGGGGGCAGGGTAACGTTCTGCTTTCGCAGATGAGGAACCTGGGGCTTATGATGAAAGGATCGCACGAGCGATTTATCCCTGAAATTTACAAACGGGTTTCTCCGGAGAATCGGCTGGCGGTGCTGCAAGGGCTTTTTGATTCGGACGGCACGCCTGCTGACGGGATCGGCACCATCGAATACTGCACAACTTCCGAGCGGCTTGCGCTGGATGTTCAGGAGTTGGTTTTTTCCTTGGGAGGAACCTGTCAGATCTACGACAAGCTCGCACCGGCTTACTCCCATAATGGAGAGAGGCGGATCGGGCGCAGGGCGTGGCGCTGCTACGTGAAGCTGCCGGATGGAATGGAGCCGTTCTGCCACAGCGGGCAAAAAATTTCCCGCCAGTTGGCTGGGAAGCGGCAGCGTCCGCCATACCGAGCCATCAAAGAAATTCAGGACGATGGCCATGCTGAGTGCATCTGCATTTCGGTTGCTGCCCATGATAGGCTTTATGTGACGCGGCATTTCATTGTTACCCATAATACCATCCAGGCGATCGGGATGCTCAATGACCGGCCGGTGAAGACTGCGCTGGTAATCTGCCCGGCTTCGCTCAAGATCAACTGGCAGCGGGAGGTGGGCAAGTGGCTGAACTACTTCCTGCCTATCCATGTGGTCGAGAAGGCTGGTCATCCGCTGCCGCGGCAGATCGGCGTGCTGATCGTGAACTACGACATCGTGGCGAAGATGCGGCCGAAGTTGGACGGGATTGAGTGGGACGCGCTGATCTGCGACGAGTCTCACTGGCTGAAAACTCCGAGCGCCAAGCGCACGCAGGCGATTCTGGGCAAGGACGGCCGCGGCGGCATCCGTGCGAAGCGGCGGATTTTCCTGACCGGCACCCCGGCGGAATCGCGGCCGGCGGAGTTGTTCACAGTGGCCAACACGCTGCGGCCGGATGAGTTCCCAAACTGGATGGACTACGCGTTTCGGTATTGCGGGGCCTACGTCGGAAAATACGGACTGGAGGCGAAGGGCGCGACCCGGGGGGCGGAGCTTCAGACCCGGCTGCGGAACACGATCATGGTTCGCCGCGCGAAGGCGGATGTGCTCAAGGACCTGCCGGCGAAGATCCGGGTGCGGGTGACGCTGCCGTGCGATGCGAAGCTGCGGGCGACCGTGGATGCGGAGCTTGCCGGATACCAGCGGGAGCGGGCGCTGATCGAGAGTTTGAAATCCAAGGGGGCGGACATCGAGGCGGTGACGCAGGCGCGGAATGCCGCCAATGCACGGATGCGCGACCTGCGGGTGGCGACCAGCGATGGCAAGATGCCGATGTCGCTTGAGTTCATCCGGAACGCAGCCGATGCGGAGAAGGTGGTGGTTTTCGCCAAGCACCACGCCGTGCTCAACGTGCTGATCAAGGAATTTGGCGACCGGGCGGTGGTGGTGACCGGGAAGACGCCTGGTTCTGACCGCATGCGGGCGGTGGACCGATTCCAGGGCGATGAGGAGGTGCGGGTGTTCATTGGCCAGATCGATGCGGCCGGCGTGGGCCTGACGCTCACCGCGGCCTCTCACGTGATCTTTGTGGAGTTCGACTGGCGACCCGGGATCATGGAACAGGCGGAGGACCGCTGCCACCGCATCGGCCAGCGCGACTCGGTGACCTGCTCCTACCTGGTGATCGAGAAATCCTTGGATGACGTCATGCTTTCGTCCGTGAACAAAAAACGCAGCACCCTCAATGAAACGCTCGATATTCCGACCTGCTAGTGTCTACAACCCGCCGATCCCATTTCCGATGCCCGAGCCGCAGCGCGGGGCCTCGATGCGGATTTTGATTCAGGAGTCCAAGCGGAGCAAGTTCCCCCCGGCCCTGCTGGTGACCACGCTCCAGAATCCGGTGGATCCGGCTCTGCATGCGGCGCGCTGCCGGGTGATGTTCCGGATTTTGGTGGAGGTTGATGGAATGAGTCATCACCTGCTGTCAAAGGCGTTCCGGCGCGACCGGCACCGGGTGAGGGATATGGTAAGGGTGGGCGGAGATCAGAACGCCCGCCCTCTGGCACCTGCCGACAATCAAACTACGACACAAAATGGCACTCCCTAACGACACCCCGGCGCCGACGAAACCACTGATGGCAGGTTGCCAGCAGGAGCCTCGTTGTGCATCTTTGGAGGACAAATCTGGTTGTTGTGCAAATCTCGCCCAAAATGCACGACAACACATCCCTGTTTTTTGGACGTGCCTGCTTTGTGGTCGATCCAAATTCACTCGCCCCGGACAACCGCACCGATGCCGCAGCGGATCTCGCAAGAGGTTCAAAGCGGAAGCGCAACGTAGGGGATTGAAAAACGCCTTCGTTCCATTTTTGCGCAACGTCCAAGGTGACGGATCGCCCGACACTAACACTCAACCAACACGATAATGCCTGCACTACCCGATAACTCCGACAGCCCACAGATGGGCGATTCCTG
>Ga0315903_10005574_pt1 | contig 16372 bp, 22 predicted proteins | sample LakEriMetagenome_7_FD_203524 | JGI IMG/M metagenome (GOLD analysis project Ga0315903, IMG submission 203524) | Freshwater fungal communities from buoy surface, Lake Erie, Ohio, United States - Buoy 2 MA119 | ecosystem: Environmental > Aquatic > Freshwater > Lake | place: USA: Lake Erie, Ohio...
GCCCCGGCCCGTTCCCGGGTCGAGACGTTCGGCCATCGTCCAGCCGTCAGCCCCGGCCCGTTCCCGGGTCGAGACGTTCGGCCATCGTCCAGCCGTCAGCCCCGGCCCGTTCCCGGGTCGAGACGTTCGGCAACCGTCAGCCGTAAATTTTTCCATCGTCGCCAACGTACAAATCGACACTACCGAATTCGTGCGCCGCATCCGTCAGCCGTTTTTCGATCGCGCGATCGTCGAAAGATTCCCGCCAGTGTCCGTCCCAAAATCCCGCGCCATGGTGATTCCGTGTTAGCCAAAAATCATGCCCTGCGCGGGATGCATCGCGCGCCAGAATCCAACCGTGCCGGCGCCAAAAATCGGCGCATTCCGTCTCCGCCGCGCGGCGGGCTTCCGGCGCCAAATCGTCGACCCCGTGCCGATCGTCCAGCGGCGCGCCGGTGTCGATATCGACACTGGACCACAATGCGCATTCAAGGTAGGCGCGGACGAATTCGTCGGGACAATCTCCCGACAGAAATTCGTCGATATCCCGTTCGAGCGCGTCGACGTCGATCGGGAACTCGGCCGCGTCCAACGTCGCGTAGGCTAGGTCCCCCGATATCGTCCAATCGTTCAAATCGGCGAAAGTGTCGGCCGCGGCGCCGTCGAATTGGTATTCAATCTCGCCGACGGGCAGCACGATCGACGAATCCCCCAACGAATAAAAACCGCCGACGGCGCGCCCGTCCCCGATATGCGCGGCGAGTAGACCTTCCCTCTCGGATTCCGGAATCCGGCGGAGTTGCGCGGCGACATTCTCGCCGCAGTATCGGCCGACGAATTCATCGTTCAATTCCAGACAGTTGCCGATAGCGTCGCGCAGGGATTCAATTTCAAATCCGATTGCATCGTCGACGGTAATTTTGCGGTTTTCCATTGTGATACCTTTCCGGGTTTGTAGTGGCGTGGAGCGTAATTCGGGCGGTTAGATTTGCTGCGCGATTGTGTCGACACAATCGGAAAACGCGGCGAGTACGGCGGCGAGTACGGCGGCGGAATCATCCCCCGGGCCGACACTTCCGGCGCCGCAAAATCCGCGGTGGTCGACGTCGTAGTCGGAAGGGCCGCAGCACAATTCCGTAGTTCCTTCCGGCCGGACGAAAAGCCGGAATTCCATTGAAAAAGAATCGTCGAAAGAATCCGCCGCGAAAGGGAAAACGGAATCCCTTTCCGTCGACAAATCGGCGGCAATGTCGGCAATAGCGCTCGGCGGGTACCCGCCGTTTTCCACCCATTCGGCAACGGCTGCGCCGTGCTCGGCAGCGGCGGAATAGTCGCCGGATTCAATCGCGGCGAGAAACTCGGCAAGGCATTTTTCAACGTCCATTGTTTCAATCCTTTCGGGGGACGCGGTTTCCGCCGCGTCTGATGAAATGTAGTCTATTGGTTGTCGGCCGTCAATAGCATCGTCAGGAACGGCTGGGAAAATCGCGAAAAAAATTTCGGCGACCCCGAATGGACACTTTGGAAACGCAAAAAACCGGCCCGGGTTTTCCACAAGTCTAGGGGTTTTCCGCCCGTTATTTGCGGCGAATTGGTCAAATTTCCAGCCGTCGGCCCCGGCCCGTCCCCGGGTCGAGACGTTCGGCCACCGTCCAGCCGTCCAGCCGTCGGCCCCGGCCCGTCCCCGGGTCGAGACGTTCGGCCACCGTCCAGCCGTCCAGCCGTCGGCCCCGGCCCGTCCCCGGGTCGAGACGGGGGGCGCCCGTACATCACCCGGAGGGGGGGTGTACGGGCGCACAGCGGCTGAAAGGCAGACCGCATGTCCACGGTCCTGTGCATGAGGACGAAAACCACCTTTTTACCGCCCCGGCTGTTCGCCGGGTCGTCTCCGGTGACCTCTGATGCACCTAGCAGGTGCATCAGCCCCGTTCCACGGGGCTTTCTTGGGGGTTCCTAGCGCGCGGGCGCGATAGGAACGCGCGCGCGCGCGTTCGGCGCTGCACTCCCAGCACGCCGGCTGCCTTTTCGTCATGCTGTATTGCATGAGAGGTCGCCCCCCGAAACCGAAACACATCCTCGAACTCACGGGTTCAAAGCACGCCAAGGGGCGCGAGGAGTTGGGGACTGCGCCGGCGGCGATGCAGCCCCCGGAGTGGCTAAAGCCTCGGGCGAAGGTCATCTTCCAGCGGCTCGTCGAGTGGCTGACGAAGATGGGGACGCTCGCCGAGACGGACGAGCACGTCCTGATCCGCTACTGCGTCGTCTACGTCATGTGGGAGTTCGCCGCGCAGCAACTCCAGAACATCGACCTCGCCTACGTCGAGGTCACGGCTCCCGACGGCAGCCTGCGTTTCTCGCGGGCGACGGCCGTCACGACTCAAGCAAGGGAATGCGGCGAGCAACTCAGGCACCTCGAAACGGTGCTGGGACTCACTCCAGCCGACCGCACCCGCCTCGGCTACGGCGCGGTGAAGGTCGTCGCCGACCCCGTGGACGCTCTCTTTGGCGACGTCGCCGCAGGTTGACATCCGCGCCTTCGCGCGGCTTCTGAGGCACACCGAGGCTCCGTTTACGGGGCAGCCGTTCGTGCCGCAGCGCTGGCAGGACGAGTACCTCGACCGCCTCTTCAATACCAAGCGGCCGGACGGACTTCGTCAGTACCAGCGATCCCTGCTCGCCATACCGAGAAAAAACGGGAAAACGGCGATGTGCGCCGTCATCGGCGCCTACGAAGCATTCTTCGGGGCCGACGGCGGCCAGATTCTCATCGCCGCCGGCGACCGCAAGCAGGCCAGCCTCCTGTTCACGGCGTGTTCGCGGTACATCGAGTCCTGCCCCGGGCTCCTCAAGCGGTGCAAAATCTACAAGGGCTCGATCGTCGTCCCGCACAAGAAGTCGACGATTCAGTTCCTCTCAAGCGAGCATAAGGGCAAGCACGGCTTCAACCCGAGTCTTGTCGTCGTGGACGAATACCACGTCCAAAAGAACCGCGATCTGGTCGATGTCCTCGAATCAGGCATGGGCGCGCGAGCCGAGCCGCTCGTCATCTACGTCACCACGGCCGGCATGGACCGAGTCGGCCCCTGCTACGAGGAGTGGCAGAGGGCGATGAAGGTTCAACAGGGGCTCCTCGCCGACGCGACCTTCCTGCCCTGCATTCACGCGGCTGACGATGACGACGACATCTTCGAGGAGTCCACTTGGGCCAAGGCGAACCCGAACTACAACATCACCGTCCGCAAAGAGTTCCTTCAGCGTGAGGCCGCGCTTGCCCGCGAGAGCGTCGCGCAAGAGATCAAGTTCAAGACTCTCTACTTGAACCAGTGGGTGAGCAACGGGGCGAATCGTTTCTTCAGAACAGGCCAGTTCGAGAAGTGCGACGCCCCGCTCCGCGACACCTCGAATCTCCCCTGCTACTGCGGCCTCGACCTGTCGAGCACGCAGGACACGACGGCGTTCGTGGCCGTCTGGCCGGGCGTGGACGCTGACGGTAACCACGACGGCACGTTCGACGTCATGGCTCACCTGTTCATCCCCGAGGCGAAGGCTGACAGCGACGAGGCCCCCTACCGCCAATGGGCCAAGGACGGTTTTTGTACAATCAGTGAAGGAGATATTGTCGACTACGACGTCGTCAGGAACTTCGTCCTCTCGTTCTGCGAGAGAAACGCCGTTCGTGGCGTGGCAATAGACAGATGGAATGCCACGCACATAACGACTCAGTTGTCGGCAGAGGGCGTAACAGTCCGGCCGTACGGACAGGGGTACGCCTCCATGAGCGCGCCTACTAAGTTGCTTTCCACGCTGGTTTTGGGTCAGAAACTGAGGCATGGCGGAAATCCGGCACTGACTTACCAGATGTCAAATCTTCAGTGCAGGAGCGATGACGCAGGCAACCTGAAACCCACGAAGGCCCACTCTCATAGCACGGCCCGCATCGACGCCCCCGTCGCCTGCGTCATGGCCCTCGGCCTTGCCTCCGGCGAAGCCCGGCCGCCCGAGGAAGAGCCCCAGTTGATCGTTTTCTAACCCCCACGCCGCCACATTATGCCGGTCAAAGAAGACGAAGAAGTCGCCGACCTGATCGAGATGCGGAGCAACCTCTCCCGCATTTTCGAGGAGATCGTCAACACCCGGAAGACTATCGCCGGCGTGACCATTAGCCCCGAGACGGCCCTTGAATGCAGCGCCGTATTGGCTTGCGTCAGGGTTCTCTCGGAGTCAATTGCCAGCCTCCCTATGGGCGTCTATCGCCGCCTGCCGGGCGGAGGCAAGGAAATTGCAGATGACCAGCACCTGCACGAGGTGCTGTTCTACCAACCAAACTCGTGGATGACGGGGTTCGAGTATCGGGAACTGATGCAGTCTTGGCTCCTGCTCTGGGGTAACGCTTACTCGTACATCAAGTCCGGCCCCCGCGGCGCGGTCGAGGAACTCATTCCGCTCCATCCGTCTCGAATGGAGGTCAAGCGTCTCGCCAACGGCAAACTCCGCTACTACTACACCGAGCCGACGACGCCAATCAGGCCGGAAGTGCGAGTCACCGAGTACCGTCAGGACGAGATTTTTCATCTCAGGTGGCTCAGTTCCGACGGCGTCACGGGATTTGTCCCAACGACGTTATCGCGGGATGCGATAGGGCTCGCGCGGGCGACGGAACTGCATTCGTCGGCGTTCTTCGGCAACGGCGCGACGACCGGCACCTACATCGAGACTGACCAGCCTCATAAGCCCGAGGCAATCCAGCGGTTCAAGCAGCAATGGGACGAGGCTCACCGCGGCCCGCAGAAGGCGTTCAAGACCGTGGTCATGCCCTACGGCTTCCACAAGAAGAACGACCCGATAGACAATCAGGCTGCCGAACTGATCGCCACCCGGCGATACCAGTTGGAGGATGTGATTCGTGCCTATCGCGTACCCCCCCATTTAGTGGGGGACTTCAGCAACGTCCGCTTCTCGACTGCCGAGCAATCGGCCATCGACTTTGTGACGTTCTCGCTGATTCCATGGTGCCGCCGGTGGGAAATGGCCTGCCGCCGCGACCTCGTGGTGGACGACAAGAACTACTTCGTCCACTTCGACACCAACGCTCTCCTCGCCGGCGACTATCAGGCGAGGGCTCAGTTTCTCCGCGAGGCGTTCAACAACGGAGCCATCGACGTTGACGAGTATCGCGCTGCTATCGGGTACAACCCGCTGCCGAACGGCCTCGGCAAGAAGCGGTTCGTTCAGGTCAATATGCAGTTACTCGAAGCGTTCACGGCGCAGAATCCGACCGGACAGAAGCCCGCGCCGGAACAAGCCCCGCCAGAGCCTGACGGGCCGCCGGAACCGGAGCCTGCCGACGCCGAAGAAGACGGCCAAGAAGCCGGGCAGCGTAGCCACGATACTCACGAGGTCATCTTCCGAACCAACGTGCGACGCCTCGCCGCCGTCGAGGCCGCCGGCGTCATCGAGCGCCGCAACAAGCCAGACAAACTCGCCGCATGGTTCGTCCAGATCGGCGAGCGTATGCGAGCCGAACTACGCGACGCAGCAAATGCAACTGGCCGCGACATTGACGAATTCGTGGTATCGTGGATAGACCGCTCAAAATCCATCCTTTTGGGATGTCATCGAAGCGGGAAGAAGTACGAAACCGTGATGGAGACGTGGTGCGAGCAGCACTTCGACGCCGATGCCACTTGAACCAATCGGGCAGCCCATTGCCATCGGCGGCGTTGTGGCCTCGCTGCAACTGGGCGTGAGCCTGCACCTGACCGCCGTCGAGCACTACCAGACGCTCGCGGCCCATTTCGGCCGCTGGGGCTACTCGAAACTGGCCGCGAAGTACGCCGCGGACGCCGCGGAAGAGCGCGAGCACCTCGATGCGTTGCTCAAGCGGCTCGAATACTACGACGTTCAGCCGAAGTACGAGCACGACCAGCCCTCGTGGCCTCGGCATGACTTCGAGGGAATCCTCGCCAGCAACTACGACCTCGAAACGGCGACGGCGAATGCAGAGCGGGCGGCCGTTCTGGCCTGCCGCCGCGTCGGGGACGAGGTTTCCGCGCAGGTTTTCGCCGCAAATCTTGCGGGGAGTGACGCCTCAATCGCCGCAATCGAGGCGGCGCAGAAGGTTTTGGAGCAGATCGGGCTGGACAACTACCTCGCAGATCAGGTGTGACGATGGCGACCCATGAAATCGAGCGACGGACGACGTTTTCCGACGCCTCAATCGAGTTCCGTGACGCTGGAGACGGAGAAAAGCGGCCGACAATCGTCGGATACGCGAGCGTCTTCAACTCGGAGAGCCGGAATCTGGGTGGATTTATCGAAACCGTCCATCCTCGGGCCTTCGATGACGTCCTTTCGTCCAATCCAGACGTTCTCGGGCTCTACAACCACGACAAAAACAAGTTGCTCGCCCGTTCGAGCAACGGATCGCTCAAGTTGTCGGTCGATCCTCGCGGACTTCGGTACGAAATGTCGCTCCCGGCGACGCGAGACGCCGAAGATGTCGCAATTATGGTCAAAGAGGGACTCGTCACTGGGTCCTCCTTCGCCTTCGCGGTGCGAAAGAACGGCGGAGACGTGTGGTCGACCGACGATCGGGGCATGAAGCGTCGAGAAATCCGCTCCGTCGGCCTCTTGGAGGACGTCGGCCCGGTCGTGAGGCCAGCCTATGACGCATCGAGCGTCGTCGTGAGCCGCAGAGCCATCGAAATGGCGCTCGGCGAGAACTTCCGGCCGAATCAGACTATGGCGAACGCGGCCCGCCGAGGTCTTCGAGTCGCAGAAAAGCGGGATGACGTCGACCAGAGGCTCCTAATGATCGCGGAGCGTCTGGTGAACCGCGAAGTCGTCTCCGTCGAGGAGGTGTCCTACCTTTCTGAGGTGCATCAGCGTGCTGCGGCGGCCCGCGCCGCCGATTGGACCGGCTCGCCGGCTCATGCCGAGTGGCTTCTGGCCGGCGGCGAGAGCGGCCAGAAGTGGGTCGAGCGTCGTACGGCAGCGCAGGACGAGCCGGCTGCGATCTCAGTCGCTTCGATCAGCGGCGAAGCCAGTGACGAGGAGGCCGACCACCGGGCCGAGGGCGACGTCAGCCTCAAGCCGACGGCGGGAATGGCTGCGGCCTGCCGGCGTGGCCTGAAACTGTACGAAGATGGCCGTGGCGGCGACGGCCTCGTGCCGGCGACGATCTCGTGGGCGAGGAAGATCGCGGCTCGCGAGTCGCTCACGAAAGAGAAGGTCGTCAAGATGCGGGCGTGGCACGCCCGCCACAAGGTCGACAAGAAGCCCGGCTGGGACAAGCCCGGTGAGGAGACGCCCGGGTTTGTTGCCTTCTTGCTCTGGGCCGGCGCGCCGGGGGCGAGGTGGTCCGCTGCGAAGGTCGCTCAGATGGAGCGCGGCGAGCAACGCGACGTTCTCGGCAAGGACGCTGCGGAGGTCGAGGAAGAGTACGGCACGCTCTCGCCCGCGAACCTTGCCTACGTCGAGTCGCTCGAAGGCGTCGTGGACGAGCATGGCCCGTGGCCGCAGGAAGGCCCGGCCGGAGCCCACTATATCGAAATCAGCCCCTTCGCCGAACGCGGCATGAAGTGCAGCAACTGCGTTTTCTTTGAGGCCGGCGCGTGCGAGGTGGTGCAGGGAAGCATCTCGGAGGATGGAATCTGCAAGTTGTGGGTCATCCCAGAGGAAAAGATGAGCGAAGAGTCGAAGCGATCTGAGGCAGCCGTCGTCGAGGAGTCGACGCAGGGCGCAACCCCCGAGGAGGACGCGGGGGTTGCTACGGCGGAGAGCGAACCGCACGACGATGCACTGGCTGCCAAGGTCAAGTTGGCCGAACTGAACGCGGTCCTGCTCCGCACTCGTTTGCAGAGCAGCAGCGCGGTACGCTAATCTACAAGTAGAGACACAGTGCTACGCGATGGATGTCGCGTAGGGCAGTGCGAGCGACGTGAGATCACGCCGCGGCGCGCTAGCGGGAACCACACACCCGCCGGCCGCCGCCTATTCGCGTCGGCCGGCTTCAACAGGAGCAAGGCCGACATGGCATCGAATCTCAAGCGTCTTCAGGAGCGGGCGGCCGGCATCTCGGCTCGCATGGCCGAACTGGCTGCGATCGAGGATCGCAGCGCCGACCAGACCAAGGAACTGCTCTCCCTGTCGGCTCAGGCCGATCAGGTGAAGACCGACCTCGAATTCGAGGAGCGGATCGCGGCTAAGGAAGCCGAACTCCGCGCCGTCGTCGAGAAGGCCGCTCCGGCACCGGCCCCGGCCCCCGTGGCCGAGGTCCGCGAGGAGCCGAAGAAGACCGAAATCCGCGGGATCGCCCCGCATCACACGCAGTTGTCGGCGTTCAACGACTCGCCCGAGGCGGTCGAGAGCGCGTACCGCTGCGGTCGGTGGCTGCGGGCGGCGGTGTTCAAGAACGCGGACGACATCCGGTGGTGCAAGGATCACGGCGTCGAGAACCGCGCCCTCGGCGAGAACAGCAACTCGGCCGGCGGCGTGCTCGTCCCCGAGGAGTTCGCTGCCCGCGTGATTCGTCTGGTCGAGAACTACGGCACCTTCGCCGCGTCGAGCGTCGAGAAGGTGACGATGACTCGCGACACGATGATCATCCCGAAGCGGGTCACGGGAACCACCGCCTATTTCGTGGGCGAGGGAACTGCGGTGCAGGAATCTGAGCCGTCTTACGCGAACGTGCAACTGATCGCCAAGAAGTTGGCGGTCGGCACCCGGATGTCGACGGAAGTCGTCGAGGACGCCCTGATCTCGCTGGCCGACGCAGTCGCCACCGAGTTCGCGACCTCGCTGGCCTACAAGATCGACCTCTGCGGCTGGGTCGGAGACGGCACCAGCACCTACGGCGGCATTCAGGGTGCGGTCAACCGCGTCAACGACGGCACGCACGCCGCGAGCGTCGTGACCTCGGGCTCCGGCCGAACCGGCTTCGAGACGCTGACCGTGGCCGACTTCGTCAACGTCATCGGCAAGATGCCGCTTTACGCCCGCAGTGGCGCTCAGTGGTACATCAGCCCGACCGGCTTCGCCTCGTCGATGGCTCGCCTCCGCTACGCGGCCGGCGGCAACACCGTCGAGACGGTTGGTGGCGGTGCGAACGAGACGTTCCTCGGATTCCCCGTAAACCTCGTCCATGTCATGGACTCGACCCTCGGGGCCGACACCGGCAAGGTCAAGGTTCTCTTCGCGAACCTCGGCCTGTCCTCGATCTACGCCCGTCGCCGGGACTTCTCGGTGCGGATGTACGACCAAGTCTACGCCACGACGGACCAGTTGCTCCTTCAGGGAACGATGCGGTTCGACATCGTCCACCACTCGCTTGGCGACAACAGCGTCGCTGGGCCGGTGATCGCCCTGAAGACCGCCGCGTCCTGAACCACGACCTGAACCAACCAAGGAGCCCAGAGCCCCATGATCGCTTCCCAGATGAGCAAGGTGGTTGCCGCCGTCCCCGCCGCGGCTACCACGAACACCACGACCCTCGTGATCGACACGCTGTCGTGGGACTACGCCTCGGTGACGGTGGCCCGTGCGGCGAACGCCGCGACGGCCTTCGCCTCGACGCTGAAGGTCGAGGAGTCGGACGACAACTCGTCCTACTCGAATGTCAGCGGGTTCGTCGGCGGAACGGATTTCACGATCCCGACCGTGTCGGACACGAACAGCGTCGCTGTCGTGAAGTTGGACGTCGACACTCGGGTGCGGAAGCGCTACCTGAAGGTGTCGGCCTGCCCGTCGACCTCCTCGGCGATTGCCGTGGCGATCGAGGGGCGGCTCTCCCGTGGCGAAAACGCCCCGGCGAGCGCGTCCGAGGCCGGCTGCATCGGCTGGGTCAAGGGCTGATCCCGATAACAGCGGGACGGCCAGTGACCGGCCGGTGAAGGCGCAAGGAAGCGCGCCCGCTCCTACTAGGAGCGAACCGTGAAATTGCGTGTCGGCAGCGTTGAGACGGACGTCAAAGTCGCGGCGGTCATGTCGACCCCGCGGCTGGCGTTCACCGACAACCTCCTGTGCGTGTCGGCTGCGCTGACGCCGCATGGCATCTCCCCGATAAAGGTGACCGGAGCCTACTGGTCACAATGTTTGGCGCGGGGAATGAACAGCGTCATCGACACGCACGATGCAATCCTAGTCATAGATTATGACACAGTCTTCAACGCCAAGACCGTCGAGGCGTTGCTCGTTTTGATGTTCTCCAGCGGCGTGGACGCAATCGCGCCGCTTCAGGTCAAGCGGGAGAGCGACTCGGTCATGTTCTCGATGCCCGGCGTCTCGCCTGACCAGAAGTGTCAAGTGGACGGCAAGTGGTTCGAGAAGGCCGTTCAACTGGTCGGCACAGCGCACTTCGGCCTGACGTTCCTGCGGACATCGGCCCTGAAGAAGATGCCGAAGCCTTGGTTCGAGGCCACGCCGAACGGAGACGGCGAATTCACGGGGGGACACGTCGATGAAGACGTGGCTTTCTGGCACAAGTGGAACGCTGCCGGGAACACCCTCGGGATCGCAACCGGCGTCAGCGTCGGCCACTGCGAACTGATGGTGACGTGGCCCAGCCTAGAAGTTCAGGGCAACAAGATTCAACAGCACTCGACGGAGTATTGGAACAGCGGCCAGAAGGCGCCGGATAAGGCGTGGGGGCAAGTGGTATGAGAATCCGCGTCCTCATGGGCTTCCGAGATTACGAGCCGGGGCAGGTCTTCGATGAGTGGCCCGACGGGATGTGCGAGATTCTGATTGCCCGCGGTTTGATCGAAGAGGTCAAGGAGCCGGCGGTCGAGAGGGGTGTGGATGAGCCGGACGTCGAGCGGGCCGAGGCGTCGCCTCGGGCAGGGAAGAAGCCTCGCAAGTAGCAGCAAGGGAATGCCATGGACACGATCATCTTCGGCACGCCGCAGTCGCCGACGTCGTCGATCACGCCGTACCGAAGCCTCGTGCGAATCACGCCGCCGGCCGTCGAGCCGGTCACCCTCGCGCAGGCAAAGGCTCAGTGCCGGATCGACACAGATGCCGAGAATGACTACGTCCAGAGCCTGATCACGGTAGCGCGGCAGTATGTCGAGGACACGCTCGACATCACGCTGATCACGACCGTCTGGGAGACGAGGTACGACCTGTTTCCCATCTGGGCGATCGTCCTGCCGAGGGCTCCGATGGCCTCGGGGACCGTCACTGTCACCCACCGCTACGGCGACGGCACCTACGGCACGCTGACCAGCACGAACGGCGACTTTCAGGTCGACACCAGCGTCATTCCGGGCCGCATCTACCCGCTCTGGGCTCGCTCGTGGCCGCCGACACGCGGCGACGAGAACAGCGTCACAGTCCGGTACACCGCCGGATACGGAGCCGACGGCTCTGCTTGCCCCCCCGTCGCAAAGCACTTGATTCTCATGCTCGTGGCCCACCTCTTCGAGTCAAGGCAGCCGGCAGTTGTCGGCGGCGTCAACTCAGTTCCATACACGTTCGACACTCTTCTTGCCGCCAGCGGCCTCGGGGTGAACTACAGATGACCATTCGCGCTCGCGTCGACACCGACGTCATCTACCACGACTCGACGGACACGGTCTTTCAGGTCGGCTCCCTGTCGGAGCACACGATCTCCACCGTCACCACGGCGTCCACGATCTCTGGAACCGTGGCGACTTCCGCAGTAAGCATCGTCGGCAGCGGGCCGCTGTCGACTCTGGCGGTCAAGAACACCGGCGCTGGGGTCTTGCGGCTTGCGGGCGCGATTGACGTTCCGGCAGGCAGGGTTGCCGTGCTGCCAACCACGGCAACGATCACGGTCGTCGCCGTAGCGGGGACCTCATCCTACACCGCGATCTGGGTTGGCTGACCATGAAGATTGGCCTGATGCGCGAGAGGGTTACGATTCAGGCTCCGGTAGACCAACAGAACCCCTTTGGGGAGGCGACCGTCGAATGGCAGGACGCCGGGGAGGTGTGGGCCAGCGTCGCAGGAGTCAGCGCGAGGGATTATTTCTCCGCGCAGCAGTCCGGCGTCCTCGTGACGCACCGAATCTTCATCCGAGCGTACCCGGGACTGACGCACCAGCACCGGCTCGTGTGGCGCGGACGTAGGCTGGAGATTACCAGCATATTGGAACGAGAGACGAGGACGGTCTACGAGATTCTGGCGAGGGAAGACCCATGATTACTCAGGGGCAGGGATCGCCTCGCTCGTTCGGCGGCCAGACCGGCAAGCAGTTGGCCGAGGGCTTCGTCACCGTCCAGACGGCTGGAGCCCGCGAGGTTGCCGAGGAACTCAGGAGTCTGGCCGAGAGCATGGGCGCCGACGCGGACGCCCTTCTGGGCGATACCGTCCAGAAGGCAGCCCGCGTCATCGGCGACCGATATCGGTCCAAAGTCGGCAACGTCACCGGGAACTTGAGGAAGTCGGTCAGAATCAGGAAGAAGTTCTACAAGCAGGATAACGCTGTCGTCGCGATCGTCGGGCCGTGGCAGTCAGGGCGGTCGGGAAGCAAAGAAGGCGCAGAGTCGGGGAACGCGGCGTGGCTGGTCGAATTCGGCACCGACCGCCGCCGACCCGGCACCAAGGGACGCCGAACCTACCTGAACGTCCACCAGATGATCAACCGTCGGATGCGGCGGGCAGGCTCCTTCAACAACGATCAGTTCGCAAGGATGTCGAAGGGGTACTACTACCTCATGTCGTCCTACAACGAGCCGACGAGGCAGGCGGGGGCCGGCAAGGGCTACCCCCACGACTTCGGCTCGACAAATGGCAGGCAGCACCCCGTTACCCTGAGCCCGGGAGAAACCTACGGTGCGATGCCCGCGAAGCACGCCATGGAATCAGCCATCAAGGAGAGCGGCCCCGAGGCGCTCAATACGCTAATCAACGGCATCCGCAGCAAAATCGGGGGTCTACTCGGCCAATGATCATCTCTCCGGAGAAGCACATCTGGCTACGGCTCGTGACGACCCCGCGGGTCGCGAGAGTCGCTGGCTTTCAGGTCTACGCCGTCGCTGTCCCGAAGGCGGCGACGATGCCGTTCTGTGTTTATCGGCGAGCGAACATCACTCGCGACCACACTCTGGCCGGTCCGATTTTCCTGCCGCTGGTGAACCTTCAGATCGCGACGTGGGGGAAGAACTACGACGAGGCCCGGGAACTCGCCGACGAGGTTCGGCTTGCGCTGGATGGCCGAATCGGCACGGCGGCCGGCTGTACAATACATGATATGAGGCTTGTCTCCGAGACGGACGACTACCTCGATCCGGCGGCCGTGGGAGCGCAACTCCCGCCGGCCTACGAAGTGCGTCAACTGTATCAGATTCGATGGAGTGAATCCGAGGGCTGACAATGTCTTACACCGTTTCTCAGGGCATCAGTTGCACGGTTGCTGGAGCGACCGTCGCCAACGTGACTCAGGTTTCGATCAACGAGAGCGCTCCAACCGTCGAGACGTCGGACCTGAGTATCTCCAGCGGCGGGTACAAGACGTACATCGCCGGCCTGAAGGATGCTGCGGATATCACGGTAAATCACCTCGGCGGCGCACTGACGATCGGCGCGTCGGGTTCCTTCTCGTGCGGCAGCATCTCGTTCACCGGCTCGACCGTGATGTCGTCTGACGTTGCCTACCGGGTCGGCGAAGTGATTGCCTACACCACGACAGTCCGCGCATCCAACTGACCCTAGCCCCCACGCCACGACACAGGAGTAGCCAACAGTGCCTGCCGCTCTTTCATCTACGGGGATCACGTTCGGCGGAACCGTCTACGCCTGCGCGAGCGTCTCCGTCGCCGAGTCCACCGAGCAGTTGGACGTCACGACGCTGACCGACACGCAGCGCAAGTACCAGAACTCTCCGCTCAAGGACGCCGCCGAGGCGACGCTGGAGTTCATGGGCTACGGTCCTCGGGCCGGCGCGACGGGTACATTCTCTGCCCCCGGCGTGAGCGGACTCGGCGCGACCGTCGTCTCGTCCAGCACGACCTTCGCCGTCAACGACATCATCAAGTCGCAGGCGACGATTCAGTTCTCCCGGTAAGTGACTGACCCATGGCTGTAACAGGCCAAGGCGCCACGTTTAGTTTCAACAGCAACCGGGGCGCGTACTCGGGCGGCGTGACGAAGGCCACGGTCGAGTTGCCTCAAGCAGAGGTAGTCGACGTGACGGGGCTGTACGACTCGACGGAGCGGTCGATTCTGGTCCCAACGGGCTCGATTAAGGGCGGCTCGGTCAGCATCGACTTCATCAAGTCCGCGTCGTCCGCTCCCGTAACAGGCATGATCAGAGGCATCGGGCAGTTGTCTTTCAACTCGCCGGGCTTCTCCGTCACTAGGCAGGTGATCTTGGAGTCAGGGTCAGAGTCAGCCTCCGTCGGCGACGTTGTTCGCGGTTCAATGCGGTTTCTGATGACTGATTACTACCCCGGATAATGGGCCGCGAAAACTACGACATCACGATTTCGGCTGCGGCAAACGTGACCGTCACCGCGGTTATGTGCAGCGCACCGACCTATGCGGTATCGGCCGTCAGGATGCTGGCCCAGCCGGTTTTCAAGTCAGCGGCCGTGATTAACGGCGTTAACTATTCGCCGGGGCAGCCGCTGATCTCGGCGAGCGGTGGGACTGTTACGGCGACGGCACCTCTTAACGTGACCGGCTCGACGACCGCCGCAGCGACGTCCGTGACCATCAACGGAACCTACTCGTTAGCGACGACGGCAGCCACGTTCATAGTCCCGTTCGGAACGACGTTCAATTCCGCAACGAAGGAGTACGAAGTAGGCGGCAGCCCACGAAATTACACCTACACCGCGTCATTCATCGCCACCGCCGGCGGAGTGACGTCGGTGGCCGAGACGATCATCGCCGGGAATGTCTATATGACGATCGAGAACGCCCCCCGCGTCCCGGCGGCGGGAACGTCCTCGAACAAGGCGTGCTCCGTCACGCAAGTCTAGTTTTTATAGGGGTTTTAATGGCTCTCAATAAGGCAGCGATTCTGGCGGCAGGCGACTACAAGTTGGAGAAGGTGACGGTCCCCGAGTGGGGCGGAGACGTCTACATCAAGACGATCAGCGGCGTCGACCGCGACCGATTCGAGGAGGGGTATTCGGAGCAGCGGATGAAGAACTTCCGTAGCCGCTTCCTCGTCCTCACTCTCAGCGACGAAAACGGTGGCCGGCTGTTCACCGACGCCGAGGTCGAGGAACTCGGCAAGAAGTCGAGCCTCGTGATCAACCGGCTGTTCGATAAGGCGTGGTCGCTTAACGCCTTCACGAACGAGGCGGTCGAAGAACTGGGAAACGATTCGACCGTCGTCCCGAGCGACGGTTCTATTTCCGCCTAGCGCTCGCACTCGGGAAGACTGTCGGGCAACTCCTGCGGGAGGTTGACAGCGAGGAACTCAGCGAGTGGTACGCCTACGACCAGCGGTGGCCGCTCCCTGATCACTGGCAGCAGACCGCGAGGCTTTGCCGGATCGTGATGGCGTCGTCGGGCAACTACAAGACGAAGGACATTCCTGAAGAGTCTGCGTTCATGCCGATCGTACGGCGGCCGTCGCAAACAGAGAAGGAAATGGTCGCTGAGTTCAAGAAACTGGGTGGACTGTAATGGCAGGCTATCTCGGCAAAATCTCGGCGGTCGTCTCAGTCAACAACTCGGACGTCAAGCCGAAACTAGACGCCTCCGCGCAGGCCGTCTCCACCTTCGCTCGTGGCGTTGAACGCGATCTCAGGTCGGCCTCGTCAGGGGCAGCCAAGGCGTTCGACGGCATCTACACGCCGCTCCAGAAGATGGAGCGGGCGATGTACGCCGCCTCGACGATGAAGTTGTCCTTCAAGGGCTTCGAGGGCGCCATCAGGGACGTCGATGGCCTACGGTCCCGGCTGGCATCGCTCTCTCGGCAGAGGATCAACCTCGACGTCACGGGCTCCGGCTTCCGCAGCATCGAGGAGATGCGGAAGGCCATCGGCAGCATCACGTCGAAGGACATCGGCGTTATCGAGGGAAGCGGCGGCCTGCAATTTGCCAGAGATTGGGAAGGCGCGCTGAACGACGTCGAGCGCGCAGTGCTCGCGAAGTTCGCCAAGTTTCAGTCGCTCGACGAAATCAGGGTCGCTATCGAGGTCGTCGGGCAGGCAAGCCTCGACGCCGCTACGAACAAGATGCGGCAGTCCGCGGTCGCGGCCGAGACGATCGCGAGGCCGCTGAAGCAGGCTTCTGACATCGCCGCCACCTTCGGCCTCACGATTCAGCAGAACCTGTCACCGGCGATGGCGAAGGTTCAGGCGGCAGCCGAAGCAGTCAAGATGTCGCTGGGGAGGACAGGAGCGGAGACGCAGTTCTCCGTCGCCTCGCGGCAGGCTCGCGAATTGCTTGCGGTCATTAAGCAGGTTTCGGAAGC
>Ga0315903_10005576_pt1 | contig 16365 bp, 12 predicted proteins | sample LakEriMetagenome_7_FD_203524 | JGI IMG/M metagenome (GOLD analysis project Ga0315903, IMG submission 203524) | Freshwater fungal communities from buoy surface, Lake Erie, Ohio, United States - Buoy 2 MA119 | ecosystem: Environmental > Aquatic > Freshwater > Lake | place: USA: Lake Erie, Ohio...
CGCGCTCTGGACCGGCGGCGACGGCGGATTCGCGGCCGCCGCGGCCCGGGCGGCGGTGCCGATCGCCGGCCGGATCGAGGCGGTGCTCGAGCGGACGGAGACGGAGATCGCTCGCCTTCGCGCCGCCAGCATCCTCTACGAACCGCTGGCGGGTGAGCACCTCTCGGCACCGCTTGCCGACGCGCCACCACCTCCGTTCGGCGTGTTCTCCGCGGAGGCGGAGCGGGTGCTCGGGGAGGCGGGGCTTTGGGGGCTGGCCGTGCCCGAACCGCACGGTGGCGCCGGTGGAACCATGCTCGAGCTCGTGCACGCCGTGACCCGCCTCGCCTCCATCGTGCCGACCGCGGCCGGCATGCTCGCGGTGCACTCCTCGATCGGCGCCGTCTCGGCCCTCGCAGGGTTCGGGTCCGACGAGCAGCGGACCCGGCTGCTCCCGGCCCTCGCGGCCGGTCGGCCGCTCTCGATTTTCGGCGCCACCGAGCCCGACGCCGGCTGCGATCTGGCGCGGGTGGCGACGCGGCTCGACGACATCGACGGGCGGCTGGTCCTCTCGGGCACGAAGATGTTCATCACCGGCGCGACCCATGGCCGGCTCGTGAAGGTGCTCGCGGTGCGGGGCGGGAAGCCGGTGGTCGTGCTCGCCCACCTGCCGGCCGCCGACAGCGAGGTGTTTCAGCTGCGGCATTACCAGTTGCACCCGTTGCGGCACGCCCATAACGCGGCCCTCGTGTTTCGTGGTCTCGAGATCGACCCCCGGGACGTGCTTGATCCCGGCGGCGACGGCGACGCCATGCGGATCGTGTGGCATGGCATCAACCGGGGACGGGTCACGCTTGCGGCGCAGGCCGCCGGCACGCTGCGACTGCTCGCGGCGCAGGCCCGCGACCACGCCGCCCGGCGGTTCACCTGGGGCAGGCCCATCGCCTCGCGGCAGCTGATCCGTTCGCGACTGGGCAGGATCTCGGCCGCGACGGTGGCCTGCGACGCGCTGGCGGCCTGGGCTGCGACCGCCATCGACGACGGCCAGAGCGGCGAGTGGGAGGCGATCACCGCGAAGGTGCTGGCCAGCCACTGCGTTCGCGACGCCGCGATCGACGCTCTCGGCGTGCATGGCGGGCGGGCGTTTCTCGTCGGGCATCCGCTCGGTGATTCGCTCCACGATCATTTCGCGGTGTCGGTCTACGAGGGCGAGAGCGATCTCCTCGGGCTCGCGCTCTTCAAGGGGCTCGCGAGGCAGCATCCGCTCGCGGGGCTTCACGACGCGGGGGCGTGGCGCCGCGGCGGCGCCTGGCTGGCCTGGCGGACATCGACGGCCGCCCGCCGTGGTGGGGCCGACACCGGGATCCTCGATCGGCGGCTCCGTGGCCACGCCAGACAGGCCCGCCGCGACCTCGGACGACTGGCCCTCGCGATCGACCGGGCCATCCGTCGGCATGGCCGCTCACTGGCCGACCGGCAGGTCGAGGTGGGTTTCCTCTCCGCTGCGGTTCGCGAGGCGGCCAGCGTGCTGGCCGTCGCCCACCATGCCGATGCCTCGGGCGACGAGGCCATGCTGGCCCCGGCGGATGCCTGGTGCCGGCTCGCCCTCGCGCGGGCCGCCGGCCGACTTCCCGGCCCGGACGCGCTCGCCGCAGCGGCGGACGTAACCTTGTGCGATACTGGCCGTTGAATAGGGGGCAGCAGACGGAACCGGCACCATGACGCATCGAGCGGCGGCAGCGCGACTTGTGGGAGCGGCGATCGTCGGTTCGGCGGTGGCGGCGTTGGCCGCGACGCCGGCGGCCCCCGCACGGCCCCGGAGCCGGGAGGGCAGCCTGCCGCCGGCGGTCATGACGCCCGCCGACGGGCCCGCCATGAAGGTGGCGGTCGTCGATCCCAAACGCCGCGATCGCGTGCACCGTGAGGCGGCGGCGCTCGACGAACTCCTCGCTCGTCGCTGGCAGGAGCACGGTGTCGTCCCGTCGCCGCCGCTCGACGACGCCGGGTTCGTGCGCCGGATCCACCTCGAACTGGCCGGGCGGATTCCGACCTACGAGGAGACGGTCTCGTTTGTCGGCGACGGAGCGTCGGCGAAGCGCGACGTGTTGATCGAACGGCTGCTCGCGAGCCCTGACTACGTGAGCCACTTCTACAACTGGTGGGCCGACATCCTGCGGCTCGCGGAACGGCCCCAGCGCAACCTGGTGCTGGAGCCCTATCTGGCCTGGGTGAAGGACTCGATTCGCACGAACCGCCGGTACGACGAATGGGTGCACGAGATGCTCACGGCCGACGGCGTGCCTTGGGAGAAACCGGCGGTCGGCTTCCAGCTCCGCGACGAGGGCATGCCGCTGCCGTATGTCGATAACACGGTCCGCGTGCTGCTCGGCACGCAGATCGGCTGTGCGCAGTGCCACGACCATCCCTTCGACGAATGGACGCAGCACCAGTTCTACGAACTCGCCGCCTTCACGGCCGGAACGCGGACGCGGCTGAGCGTGGGAACGCGACAGCCCAAGCCCGGCAAGGAGTCGAGGCCGATCCCGCCGCCGGCCGTCCGCACGCTCGTCCGGGAGGCCAGGGATGCGAAGGGCAAGAAGGCCGGAGCCCTCGTGCAGTTCATCCAGGCCAACGCCACGGTGGTGAGTCATCTCGACGCCCCGCTCGCCCTCCCCCACGACTACCAGTACGACGATGCGAAGCCGTTCGACCGGGTCGCGCCCGCGCTGCTGTGGGGTACGGTGCCCGGCGGGGTGCGGAATGCCGACGGCCGGGAGCAGTTGGCCGCCTGGATGGTGTCGCGGTCGAACCGGCAGTTCGCCCGCACGATCGCGAACCGGCTCTGGAAGAAGGTGATGGGCGTGGGCATCGTCGAGCCCGTCGATGACTTCCGCGACGGGAATCCGCCGAGCGATCCCGAACTACTCGAGCACCTCACCGACCTGGTGCTGCGGTTCGATTTCGACCTCCGCGAGGTGGTGCGGGTGCTCGTCTCCACGTCGGTCTACCAGCGGGAGGCGGTGATCCACGATGCCACCGCCGCGGAGCCGTTTCGGTTCGCGGGCCCCGCGCTTCGGCGGATGACGGCCGAGCAGATCTGGGATTCGATCGTGGGGCTCGTGGCCCGAAATCCCTGGAGCGTGCAGCGGCCGACCGTGGACGAGGTCGCGGAGGTCGCCGGCGTCGACCTCCGGACCGCCTCCATCGACGACGTCGAGCGGCAGTTCGACCGCTTCGCCGCCCGCTACGCGCCCGCCGCCGTGCAGCGGCGGCTCGCCCGCACCTGCGGCTACCGGGGGCAGCTGCTGATGAAAGCCAGCGAGATGCCCACGCCGCTGCCGCTCGGCCACTTCATCCGCCAGTTCGGCCAGAGCGACCGCGAGACGATCGAGGGGGGACGGACCGTGCCCACGATTCCGCAGATCCTCGCGATGCTCAACGGCCCCATCACCCACGCGATGCTCGAAAAGGGCTCCGTGATCTACGACACCGTGATGGCGCACGACCCCGACGAGGCGGTCGACGTGATCTTCACGTCGGTGCTCGCCCGCGAGCCGGACGCCGACGACCGTCGGGCCGCGGTCGAGGAGCTCATGGCCTCCGATCTCGCGACGGGCTGCGGCAACCTCGCCTGGGCGCTGCTCAACACCCGCGAGTTCCTCTTCATCCGCTAGTGTCACTCCATCCGCGTGGGACCACGATGACTCATCTGTTCGGCGACGACGAGCGGCTTGCCCGCCGCAGCCTGCTTGGCAGCGCGGCCCGGGCGGCCTTCGGACTCTCGGTGCTGGAGGGTTTTTCCGGCAGGGGGGCCGCCGCGGCCGCCCAGGCCCCGCCGGCGGCGGCCGGCGTCAGCGTGATCTACCTGATGATGCGCGGGGCGATGAGTCACATCGACACCTTCGATCCCAAGCCCGGCCGCGAGGAGCAGGGTGAGACGAAGTCGATCGCGACGGCCATCCCGGGCGTCCGGTTCGGCGAACACCTGCCGCGGCTCGCCGGCCTCGCCGACCGGCTGGCGGTGGTCCGCTCCCTGACCACCGAGACCGGAGCGCACGAGCAGGGCACCTACCTCATGCGGACGAGCTATCCGCAGATCGCCAGCGTGGTGCATCCTGCGTTCGGATCGTGGGCCGTGCACGTGCTTGGCAAGCGGAGCCGCGACCTTCCCGGTTACGTGCTCGTGGGGAACGGCAACGAGCATCCGGGCTGCGGGTTTCTCGACCCAGCCGTCACGCCCGTGCCGCTCGCCGATCCCGAACGTGGCCTCGAAAACGTGACCCGGCCGGCCTATCTCTCGCAGGCCAACTTCGAGCGTCGGCTGTCCCTGGCGGATCGTCTCGACCAGGATTTTCGGCAGCGGTACGCCGGCCGGCAGATCGAGGCCTACGACCAGATGGTCCGCGATGCGGTCCGCCTGATGGGCAGCGGCGATCTGGCGGCGTTCGACATCGCCCGCGAGGACGAGGCCACCCGAGATCGCTACGGTCGCTCGCGGCTGGGGCAGGGCTGCCTGCTCGCCCGTCGGCTGGTCGAGGGAGGCGTGCGGTGCGTGGAGGTCGAGATGAACGGCTGGGACATGCACCGCGACCTCTGGGAGGAGCTGCCCGAGAAGGCGGGCGAGCTCGACGTGGCGCTGGCGGCGCTCGTGGAGGATCTCGAAGGCCGGGGCCTGCTCGCCTCGACGCTGGTGGTGCTCGCCACCGAGTTTGGCCGGACGCCGAAGGTCAACGAGAACGCCGGCCGCGACCACCATCCGGCGGTGTTCTCCTGCGTGCTCGCGGGCGCGGGGGTGAAGCGGGGCGTGGTGCACGGCGCCAGCGACGCCGGCGGCCGGAACCCGGATCGCGACGCGGTGAGCGTGGGCGACTTCAACGCCACCGTGGCGGCCGCCTGCGGGCTGCCATGGGAGCGGGAGTTCGTGGCGCCCAACGGCCGGCCGTTCCGGATCGGCAACGAGGGCAAGCCGATCGCCGCCGTGATGGCCTGATCATTCGCTGCGGACGAGCGCCGGGAGCCAGCTGCAGAGGTACCAGCCCCGCGGCGTCGTGAGCTCTGCGATGGCCGCCAGGTCGACCCGGCCGCTGGCCGATGTGCCGCCGAGCACCTCGTCGAGCAGCCCCTTGGGCTTCGCGTACTTCACCACCCGCGCGGCCCCGGGTTTCAGGCCGGCGAGTTCCACCGCGCGGTCGACCGCGTCCTCCAGGAAGCCGAGCCGGTCCACGAGCCCCGCCTCGAGCGCCTGCCGGGCCGTGAACACCTGGCCCGTCGCCACGCGGTCCACCGCGGCGTCGTCGAGCTTCGGCCTGCCAGCCTTCACGATCTCTTTGAAGCGGTGAAACATGTCGTCGACCAGTTCCTGGAGCAGCTTTCGCTCCCGCTCGGCGAGCTCGGGGGTGCGATCCTTCGTGGGGCTGAGCATCTCCTTGAGGGGTCCGCTGGCGATGGAGTCGTCGCGGACGTCGTACTTGCGGAGCGCCTGGGAGATGTCGAAGTGTGGAATGATCACGCCGATCGAGCCGGTGAGCGTGGCGGGCTCCGCGAAGATCACATCCTCGGCCCCACGATTGGCCATGGCGACGTAGTAGCCGCCACTGGCGGCGATGCCGCCCATGCTCACGACCACGGGGATGTCGCGTTTCTCCACGAGCGTGGCGAGCCGGTGGTGGATCTCGTCGCTGCCGCTCACCGTGCCGCCGGGCGAATCGACCCGGAGCACGATCGCCTTGACGGCGTCGTCCTCCTCCACGTGATCCAGCTGGGCGCGGATGAATCCGTCGCCGCCGAGGATCGCCCCCGTCACGCTCACGATCGCCACCTTGTCGCCCGCCGTCTTCGAGAGCGAATGCCACTTCTCGACGATCCGGTCGTCGCGCTGGAAATACTGCTGGAACGCCCCCACGCTTCCGATCGCGGAGAGCACGGCGATGCCCGCCACGATCCAGCCGGCGCGGGCGACCCAGCGGCCCCACGGATTGGCGTGCTCGAGGATCACCCTGGTGGGCGGCTGGCGGGATTCGATCTGCATGGCGGCTTTCGGCTTAGGGGCGACGGCTCCGGTGACGCGCCGCCGATTGTACGCCGGCGCCCGCGAACCCGGAGGTTGCCAGTTTGCAACGCGGGCCGCTACCTTTGCGGTTTCGTCCGCGGCCGTCCGTCGTGCCCGGCCGTGTTCCCGCCCCCTTCGCCCCGGAGTGCCGCCACGTGTTCGTCTGCGTCAGCACGGAGTGCCTTCCTGACATGCCGCTCGCCGCCGCCATGGAGCGGCTGGCCGAGCTCGAGTTCACGGCGGTGGAACTCGACGTGCACGAGCACGGCGGGCACCTGAAGCCGGCCGCGGTGGCGGCGAATCCCGAGGCGGCGATCGCCCAGTGCAGCGATCTGCAGCGCCTGCGGCCGGTGGCGGTGTCGTTCGCCGCCGCCGAGACGCCCGAGATGTACGACCACTTCACGGCCTGCTGCCGTCTGGCGAAGTCGCTCGGCGTGGTGACGTTGGTGGTGGAGTCGTCGGAGCAGGGCACGCCCTTCAACGGCGAGATCGACCGGCTGCGGCGGCTCGTGGCGATCGCGTCGGGGCTCGGCGGCATCGTGGCGGTGAAGACGTCCGCGGGCCGGATGACGCAGGATGCGGAGACCACCGCGTCCCTGTGCCGCAACGTTCCCGGCCTCGGGGTCACGCTCGACCCCAGCCACTTCATCTACGGCCACAAGAAGCCGGCCTCGTGGGAGCCGATCCTGAAGTACGTCGCCCACGTGCACCTGCGGGACACGAAGCCCGAGGCCTTCCAGGTGCGGATTGGTCAGGGCAACGTCGAGTACGGCAAGCTGGTCGCCCAGCTCCAGAGGGTCGGCTACGCGCGGGCCCTGTGTGCCCACATGCCGCCGCTCGAGGGTGTCGACCAGATCGCCGAGCTGCGCAAGATGCGGCTGACGCTCGAGACGTATCTGTAGGGGGCTCGGGGCTGTCTCAGCGGACGGTGCCCGTCGCTTCGGCGCGGCTGGCCATCTCGGCGTAGTTGCGGGACTGCTGCTCGTCGCCCTGCTCGGCGTACATCGTGGCTAGGTTGCCATACGGCACGGCGAGCGCCCGCTCGTCGAGCTGGCTCTTGTCGACCGCGGCCACCATCAGGTCCACGCCGCGGCGGCTGAGCGTGACGGCATCCTCCCGGCGAGCCACCTGCCAGTAGGAAATCGCCATGCTCACGTACGACTCACCGAGGCGGCCGAGCTCGCCGTCGCGCTCGAACCGCTCGTTGTCGTTCCAGAGGGGAATCGCCCGGTCGAACCAGGTCACGGCGGTGGCGTGGTCGCCCCGCTGCAGGCTGTGCATGATCCCGATGCGGAACATCAGGTCGCCCACGTCCTTCCGCTCGGTGGCCGTCAGATCACGCTGCTCGGCACCGCGATCGAGGTAGGCGGCGGTGAGGGTGGCGTTGTCGAGCATGTCGGTGGCGTCGCCCCGCTTCTGGGCGGCGGCGAGGGCGTCGGCGAGGCCCTGACCCACCTCCCAGTCGATCTGCCGCCGTCGCCAGGGATCGGGCACGGTGCCGCCCATCCGGTCGCGGATCTCCAGGAGTCGCTTCACCCACGGCAGCGGCTCGATCGCCTCGGTCGTGCCCGCCGCCACGGCGAGGGCACCCCGGCAGAGTTGCAGCTCGAGCTGCTGCCGCTCCTGCTCCTCTCCCTTGAACTCGGAGACGATCGTCTCGGCACGGCTGAGCCACTTGGGAATCACACGGCTCTTCTGCTGCCAGGTGCCCCGCGCGATCGCCAGCGCGGTGCCCGTGTGGGCGTCGAGCATGACTTCACGGGCGGCTGCCTGAACGGCCGCCGACCGCTTGGTGAGCAGCGGGGAGGCGCGGCGGATGGCCTCGCCGAACTGGTCGACGGCCTTCTGGAAGTCGGGGCTCTTGCGGGCGAGCTCGATGGTGCCGCCGAGGCGGGAGGCCTGGGCCATGACCAGCGGCGACGTGTCGGCCAGCGCGTTGACGCGGTCGAGCACGGCCCGCGCGTCGTCGGGGCGGTCGAGGGCGAGCAGCACTCCGGCATGCTTGAGCCTTGTCCAGGCGTCGTCGGAATCGAGCCGCGAAGCAGTCTCGGCGAGCTTGAGAGCCTGCCGCCACTTGCCCTGCTCGCTCGTCATGGCGAGCAGGAGGCGGTGCGCTCGCACGTGCTGCGGGTCGATCTGGATCGCATACTGCAGGTCGGCCACTGCGTAGGCTGAGCAGCGGTCGATCTCTCCCTCGGCGCGAAGCACGAACGAGTCCGGGTCGAGGGGCTCGATGAGGATTGCCGTGGCGTCGCGGGTGCCGGGGGCAACGCTCAGGATCACGCCCCGCTCGGGATAGACCTCGCCGATCTCGACGCCCTGCTCATCGTGCACCGCGACGGTGCGGAGGTCCGAGATCTCGAGCTGGCGGGCGAGGTCGGCCACGGGAACAGGTTCGGCGAGCTTGATCGAGATCGCCGACACCACGTCGTTCTGAAACAGCACCTCGACCCGTTCGAAGGGCTCGATCGCCCACGCCGTGCCCGCCGCACCGTCGTCGCGGCTGAAGGGTTCGCCAGGGCCCCAGTCGGTCTCCATCTGCGCGCGTGTCGTGCGGCCGGGCAGTGCGCCGCGGAAGCTGGCCGGATCGATCGACAGCGTGGGGATCTCGTCCGGCGTCACGGCGACCGGCGCGGTCACGCCGGGAGCGTCGGCGGGCTCGGTGGTCGGTTCGGCGATGGGGGCGTCGACGGCGGGCTCGGCCGCCGCCGCCGCGGGCTTGGGGAGCGTGGCAACCCGTTCGCTGATCCAGCGGCGGAAGCCTCCCGGTTCGACCGGGGCGGCCGGCTTCACGCCGCTGGCCGATGGCTTGAGCGTGTTCGGCGCAGCCACGGGCGTGACGTCGCTCCAGTCGGCGACCGGTCGTGTGGCGGTGGCCGCCGGGGGCGAGGCCGCCGCCCCGGCGAGGTCGGGCAGGTCGGAGCCGTGACCGTCTTCGCCCATCGACTCGATCCAGCCCGGCAGCCGCATCAGCGTTCTCGGCGGCGTGGTCTCGGATTCCTCGGCGCGGGCAGCGGGCAGCATCGCCAGGCCTGCGATCACGAGCATCCGGTGCGACATGAGTCTCCGCAGCATGGCCACGAGATGGTCTCCTGAGACGACGACGCGAGCGACAGCCGAGGCTTCCCGGCGGTTGGAGGCGGGAGGGTAGGAAAGGCCGATGCGTGGGTCCAGACCAGCGAGGTCGAAGAAGCGTCGGGCTGCCCGGTTCGGCCAGCTTTCCCACTGTGACGCCGCCCGGGTCGCCGCCGTGGATTACCATGGCTCCTTCTCCGCAGGTGATGCCGACCGTGAATCCCGTCCGCCGTTCAGCAGTCGTCGTCGGTGCGGGGCTGGCCGGGCTCGTCGCGGCCGACGAACTCGCCCGCCGCGACCTCGAGGTCACCCTCGTCGGGCCGGCCGGCCACTCAGGCGGCGTGCTCGGGACCGTGCGGGATGGCGGCTGGCTGGTGGAGCGATCGGCCGATTGCTTTCTCGCCGCCCGGCCCGAGGGGTTGGCCCTGGTGACGCGGCTCGGCTTGGAGCACGAACTGATGGGCGTGGAGCCCGTGGCACGGCGGGCCCTCGTCTGGCACGCCGGCTGCACGGTTCCGGCCCCGGCCGGCTTCAGGCTGATGGCACCCGGTCGCCTGTGGCCGCTGATGTCGAGCCCGCTGCTCTCGCCCCTGGGCCGGACCCGACTGCTGTGGGAACGTTTCATCCCGGCACGACCTTCCCGGGCAGGCGACGACGAGTCGCTCGAGTCGTTCGCGGTTCGGCGACTGGGCCGCGAGGCGTTCGAGCGGCTCGTGCAGCCGCTGTCCTCGGGAATCTGGACCGCCGACCCGGCCCGGTTGAGCATGGCGGCGGCGTGCCCCGAGTTCCTCGCCATGGAGCGCGGGCACGGCAGCCTCTGGGCGGGTGAGCGAGCCCGCCTCGGGCGGTCGGCCGTGCCCGAGGCCTCTGGGGCCCGTTACGGCCAGTTCGTCACGCTCGCCGGTGGCATGGAGACGCTGCCGCGGCGGCTGGCCGAGGATCTCGGCCGCCGGGGTGTGCGACTCGTCGCGGGATCCGCCGCATCCGTCGTACGGACGACCGACGGCCGCTGGCAGGTCGCTGGTGACTTCACCGGGCTGCTGACCGCCGACGCGGTCGTGGTCACGACGCCGGCGTCCGCTGCGTCGCGACTGTTCGCCGCGCTCGACGCGGGCCTCGCGGGCGAACTCGCGGCCATCGAGTATGCGGGCTCGTGCATCGTCTGCTTGGGATTCGCCCGCGACCAGGTGGCGCACCCGCTCGATGCCGCCGGCGTCGTGATCCCGCGGACGGCGGGCCGCCAGATCCTCGCGGTGAGTTTCTCGAGCTCGAAGTTCCCCGGCCGGGCGCCGCCCGGCTGTGTGCTGATGCGGGTGTTCATCGGCGGCGCCCTCGACCCCGAGGCGATGACCCTGTCCGACGACGCGCTCGTGACCCGCGCCCGCGACGAAGTGCGGGCGCTGCTCGGTGCACGGGGCGAGCCGCGGCTGACCCGGGTCGAACGCTGGGATCACGCCATGCCGCAGTACCACGTGGGCCATGTCGACCGCGTGGCCCGGATCGAGGCGGCTGTGGCCAGGCACCCGGGCCTGGCTCTCGCCGGTGCCGCCTACGAAGGCGTGGGCATTCCCCAGGTCATCGCCTCCGCGCAGAAGGCTGCCTCCCGTTGCACGGAGCCGGCCACATCAGCGTGAGCCGCGCGGCTCGGGATCGCCCGAGAAAGCCCCTTGACCAGCGAGGTGCGGGCGACGTTCCGAGTTGCCGTTATTTCTTGCCCGGCGCCTTCGCGCCTGCGGCCGGCTTGGCGGCCGCGCCCTCGGCGGCCTCGTCCTTCTTCTTGACCTTCTTCTTCATCGCCAGCTTCTGCACGCGAACCTTCGGCAGGCCCAGCGGGCTGCGGCCCTCGGTCCATCGCTCCTGCTCCTTGAGCTTGGCGATCCGCTCGGCACGGCTGAGCACGCCTCGGGCGCTCGACGAGCCCTTACGCACCCGGAGGCTCTTGTCCATCGTCATGGCAGTGGTCCTGAAAACTGGTCGGAGGGAGAGCCGCGGCAGGCAGTCCGGCCGGCCGCGGAGTCCAGGAAACTACGGTGAAAAACCGTCCACATCAAGGGCGGGCCGGGCCGCCGCGGCGTCGCGGGCGATTCAGGCCTTGACCCCCGCGATCGCGGTCAGGAATCGCCCCATCGATTCCGGCCGGCCGTCCGGGTCGGCTGCGAGGCAGGCCATGACGGCTGTGGCGAGCTGCGGCGGGATCTCCGGCCAGGCCTCGCGGATGTCGTCGGGCGGCGTGTCGTGGGCCATGGCGGCCTTTCCGGTCGACCCCTTGGGCCACGGCGACCGTCCCGTGCAGATTTCGTACGCGGTGATCCCGAAGGAGAAAATGTCGAGCCGCTTGTCGGCCTGCCGCCTTCGCACCACCTCGGGGGCCATGTAGTTCGGCGTGCCGACGCGGTTGCCGGGCTGGAGGAACGCCGGCTTGTCGGGCACGGTGAGCCCGAAGTCGATGAGCACCAGCCGGCCGGTCGTCGGCTCGAGGATGAAGTTCCGCGGACAGATGTCGCGGTGCACGAAGCCCGCGTCGTGCACCGCCTTGATCGCGACGGCGGCCTGGGTGACCAGATCGACCTTCTGGGCCGGCCCGAACTCCTTTTTGGCGGCGATCAGGTTGTGCAGCAGCGTGCCATCGACGAACTCCTGCACGATGAAGGGGTCGCCGGTGGTGGCCGTGCCCCATTCGCGGATCTTCACGATGTTGGGGCCGGTGATCCGCTGGCCGATCTCCCCCTCGCTCGGCTTGCCGAGCGACTTGTAGCGGCTTTCCACAGGGGCCGCCTTGGCGGCATCGACCACCTTGAGGCCGAGGATCTCGCCGGTCTTCAGGTCGCGGACCTTGTAGAAGGTCGACATGGTGCCGGAGGTGCTCTCCCGCATCCGCTCGAACCGCGTCCAGAGGTCGGTCCTGCCGCCCGCGAAGATTCCGCTGAAGAAACTGCCCAGCCCCATGCCGCGTGCCTTCGCCCTCTCAGTGCTGTTTCAGGGCCGCGAGTTCCGCATGCGCGGCGGCCAGTTCCTTCTCCAACCGCGGCACCTCCGCCGGGTCATCGGGCTGCTTCTTCGCCCCCGCCAGCAGCTGCTGGAGCTTCGCGATCTTCTGCTGCAGCACCTCGATCCGCTTTTTGTCCTTCTTGTCCATTGGAACCCTCCCCGTTTGCATCCGTCGATCGCTGGCCCTGGCCCACCGCGGCGGCGGGCCCGTCGGCCGACACACCCGACGCAATCGCCGGATTCGGCCCGGTGTGGAGTTGCCGCATCCAGCCGCTGATCATCACCACGGCGATGGCGAGCCCGATCGTGACGGTGAGCCATGTCGCCCGATCTTTTCGGATCCACTGCGTGCCCCGCCCCCGGCCCACGAGGCCACTGGCCAGGAAGAACACGAGCATCGCCAGGACGAACTTGATGCCGAAGAGCGCGTGGTAGCGGGTCTGCCGCATCCACTCGCCGCCGCCCCAGCCTTCCTCGCCGACGCGGGCGTTGAACAGCAGGAAGTTCGCCAGGCCGCTCGCGAGGAGCAGCGCGATCGCTCCCATCACCCATGGCATCCAGTGGCGGCGGATCCGGTCGTGGATACCGTCGCGGGTCGGCTCGTCGAGGTCCTCGAGGGCCGGCAGCAGCCCGAACCGCGCGAAGCAGAGTCCGCCCACGGCCACGCAGGCGGCGAGCACGTGGGCCCAGCGAAGGGCAAGGAGGGTGGGGTCCATGGGATGCGAAGTTCCTGGCGACGGGGTTCGGATCGACTTGCAGAGCGTACCCGATGGTACAGTGCGACTCCATGGACGACTTTGCCGACCATGACTTCGCCGATCCCGAATCCCTGCCCGGGGGCCGACCGCACGACCGTTGGATGCGGCTGGCTCTCGACGAGGCTCGGGCGGCGGCCGCGGAGGATGAGGTGCCGGTGGGGGCGATCGTGGTCGCGGGGGGCCGCGTGATCGCCGCCGGCCACAACCAGCGGGAGCAGCTCAACGATCCGACGGCCCACGCCGAGATGATCGCCCTCACGCAGGCGGCGGCCACGCTCGGCTCGTGGCGGCTGGAGGGCTGCGTGCTCTACGTCACGCTCGAGCCGTGTCCGATGTGCGCCGGTGCGATCCTCCAGGCCAGGGTGCCCACGGTGGTGTGGGGCGCGGCCGACCCGAAGGCGGGCGCGGTGGCCACGCTCTACCGCCTGTTCGACGACGCCCGGCTCAATCACCGCGTCGAGCACGTGGGCGGTGTTCTGGCCGACGAGTGCGGCCGGATCCTCACCGACTTCTTTCGCGGGAAGCGGTCGACCTGAGGGACATTACCTGGCCGCCGTCGGTCGCAGGCATGAACTCAGCGAGGGGCTGCCCCTCGCCCCTCAGTCGATTCCGCGCATCCCGATCAGCGATCGGTCAGAGCGTCAGCGGCGGTTGAGCGGCACGAAATCGCGGAGCGTTTCGCCCGAGTAGACCTGCCGCGGGCGGCAGATCTTCTTCGTCGGCGAGCGGTGCATCTCCATCCAGTGCGCGATCCAGCCGGGCAGCCGTCCCATCGCGAACAGCACCGTGAACATCTGCACCGGGATGCCCATCGCCCGGTAGATCACCCCGGAGTAGAAGTCGACGTTCGGATAGAGCTTCCGCTCGATGAAGTACTCGTCGGCGAGGGCCACCTCCTCGAGCTGCTGCGCGATGTCGAACAGCGGGTCGTGGCGGGAGATCTTGGCGAGCAGCTTGTCGCAGGTCGCCTTGATGAGCTTCGCCCGGGGGTCGTAGTTCTTGTAGACGCGGTGCCCGAAGCCCATCAGCCGGAAGCCCGAGTCCTTCTTCTTCGCGAGATCGACGTACTTCTTCACGTCGCCGCCGTCGGACACGATCCGGTCGAGCATCTCCACGCAGGCCTGGTTGGCGCCGCCGTGAAGCGGGCCCCAGAGCGCCGAGATGCCGGCCGAGATGCTGGCGAACAGGTTCGCGTCGCTCGAGCCCACCATCCGCACGGTGGACGTCGAGCAGTTCTGCTCGTGGTCGGCATGCACGATCAGCAGCATGTCGAGGGCGTCGGCGAAGTCGGGGTCGATGTGGTAGTCCTCGCACGGCACCGCGAACATCATGTGCAGGAAGTTCTCGCAGTACGTCAGGTCGTTCCGCGGGTACATCAGCGGCTGGCCGCACGACTTCTTGTGGCTGTAGGCGGCGATCGTGGGCAGCTTGGCGAGCAGCCGGTGCACGCTCACCTCGACCTGGCGTGGATCACGGACGTCGAGCGAGTCCTGGTAGAAGGTGGAGAGGGCGCCCACCACGCTGCCCACGATCGCCATCGGGTGGGCGTCGCGGGGGAAGCCGCCGTAGAAGCTCCGCATGTCCTCGTGGATCATCGTGTGGTGCGAGAGCGACGTGCGGAAGGCGTCGAGCTGCGCGGCCGTCGGGAGTTCGCCGAAGATCAGCAGGTAGGCCACCTCGACGAAATCGCACTTCTCGGCGAGCACCTCGATGGGATAGCCGCGGTAGCGGAGGATGCCCTTCTCGCCGTCGAGAAACGTGATCGCGCTGGTCGTGGAGCCGGTGTTGACGTAGCCCTCGTCGAGCGTGATCAGGCCCGTCTGGGAGCGGAGCTTGGCGATGTCGATCGCCCGCTCGCCCTCGGTGCCCACGATCACGGGCAGCTCGCAGCGGCCGCCGGCGAACTCGAGAGCCGCGGTCCCGTCGGCCTTCGTTCCTGGCCAGGGCGGGGCCGCCGGGGGTGTCGAGGGACGGGCGGTCGCGGACATTCGGCGGTCTCCGGCGCGTCGGGAAACGTCCGCGCCGCAGGGCCGCAGACAGCCCGGGAAGTCTAGTCCTCGAGACGCCCGTGGGCAATCAGTCGCGGCCTTGCCGCCGCGGCTTGCGGCGGCCGCTCAGCGCGTCGTCGAAGGCGAAGGTCGGCCGGCGGTGAACTGCGGGTCGAGCGGCGAGGAACCGCGGTCGTCGAACACCGTCCAGACGGGGGTCCGCTGTCGGAGCTTGGCGAGGTAGTCGTCGGTCGCCTGCTGCAGCCGATCGGCCATCAGCGTCTCGCGGATTCCGACCTGGGCGTCCGTGAAGGGCGTTCGTCCCGCCTCCTCGCGCTCCGTCACGCGGACGATGTGGAGCTGCTCGCCGTCCTCGATGATCGTGCTGAGCTGGCCGACCGGGAGCGAGAAGATCGCCTCGTCGAGCCGGGCGGATGCCAGGCTTCCCTTGCCGGTCCAGTCGAATCCGCCGCCGGACGACGCCGTCGGCCCCTCCGACCGCTCGCGGGCCACGTCGGCGAGGGCCCGCCCGCCAAGCACCTCGTTGCCCATCGCGGCGAGCATCTCCCACGCCTCCCGACGCGACCGCTTGAGGCCCATTTTCACGGTGATCGACTCGAACCGGGCCTTGGCCGGAAAGTCGTAGTCGGCGAGGTGGTTTTGATACCACGCGATCAGTTCGGCGTGCGCGATCTCCTCGTCGGGCTTGACGTTCTTCCGCATCCATTCCTGGGCCAGGCCCCGCTCGAAGAACATCTTCCGCATGCGATCGAGCGACATGCCGCGGGCCCGCAGCGATTTCTCGTACTCCAGCGAGTTGGCCGCGTTGGCCTCCTTCATGAGCCGCGGCAGCTGCTGCTCGTCGAAGGCCCGGTCGACGTTCGTGCGGATCTCCGGCAGCTTGTCCTCAGGAATCTCGCGGCAGGCGTCGACGTACACGAGCAGGGTTTCGACGTGCTGCGGCAGCACCTGCTGGCAGATCTGAAGTCGAAGCTGGCGAACCTGCTCCGGGGGCATGCCGGGCGTGACCTTCTCGAGCCACTCGATCGCCTTGGGCGTGAGGAGGTCGGCCTCCAGCACCACCTCGGGGCCCACGCGGGCGACCACCAGCGCCGTTTCGAGCGACTGGTAGGCAGGCTCGCCGGAGGCCGTCGCGGGAGCGTCGAAGGCCGCCGGCTCGACGCCACCGCCGGCAGTCCCCGTGGCGACCGCCCGGGCGACCTCGGAGGCGATCAGCGAAGCGACGGGTTCGAGAGGCGCTCCGGGATTGGAGCGGATGCTCGAGAGCACGTGGTTGTCGGTCTGACTCTTCGCGGCCGCAGGCCAGTCTCGGGGCCGGCCGGTGGCCGACGGGATCGTGGGCCCCTGCGCCGGAGGCACCGCGCCGCGCGGTGTCGCATCCTGACCGCTCGCGGATGCCGCGACGCATGCCATCGCGACCGCCGCCACGAGTCGCGGAGCCATCGATCGCCGAAGGTGTGGGATGGACGGTCGCACGGCGGTCCGCTGCGGGGCAAGGGGGCGGGAC
>Ga0315903_10005577_pt1 | contig 16364 bp, 23 predicted proteins | sample LakEriMetagenome_7_FD_203524 | JGI IMG/M metagenome (GOLD analysis project Ga0315903, IMG submission 203524) | Freshwater fungal communities from buoy surface, Lake Erie, Ohio, United States - Buoy 2 MA119 | ecosystem: Environmental > Aquatic > Freshwater > Lake | place: USA: Lake Erie, Ohio...
GAACGGATTAACCACCATTTTGTTGTTGGAAACGGGAATTTGAAATCATGTATTGACGATTGGGGGGCGACGGGATCGTGGACATGGTACGATTTTTTGACCAATATCACGTTGAACATTTACCGACGCGTTGAAGATTTCCCAAACCCAGGACAAACGACATTTTTCATTTGGCAAACACACCAATCCAATCGGATCGTTGGTTTTCCAAACAATTGGCAAAATTTGGGTGACATGACCGTCATGGACGACGGAACAACCATTGACATCAATTTCGCGACCCGTGTCCGTTGGGAATCAACGCCATTTGACGGAACGTCGATCATGACCGCAAACACGGCCACATACATGAACCGAACGTCGGCGGGTCCAATGGGTCCAATTTATGTTGGGACATTGGGGATCACCAACGATTGGCGTGACGAGGAAATTTTCATGGAATACAAATTCCGTTTTGATTTTTCGTCGTTGTTCGGTCAACCATACATTCAAAACCAAATCATTGCGTTCAAGATCCAACCAATCCAAAATGAATTTGACAATTCGGGATTTTCGTCCGTGTTGACCGACATGTGGATCGAGGGATTGAATCCGTCGTCGGGATTGTGGGACAAAATTGACGGACCGATTTGTCCGTCGGATTGGGACGGGATCCGCGTGAAATATTCCGCCAATCAAAACGGTGATTTCATTTTTTTCATGAATCCATTGGGCGGAGGAATCCCCCAATTGTCCGAATCGGAATTCAACGATTCGCCATTTGGATTTCCAACGTTGAACAACACCATTTCGATCGATCCCGATTTCAGCAATGGAGGCGAAGCCACCGCAGAGTTGAACCCCGCATTGTTGACCAACGGATCGTGGGAATTGTGCGGATTGATTTCGATCCCACCCGCGGTTTTTGTTTGTGAATATTTTACACAAGTTGGTTGCCAGGCGGGAATTGGTTCATTGGGTTGTTCGTTGGGTGTCAATCCATTGATCAATTTGGTGGCGGTGAACGCAACAAACAATCGTTATCGAAACGTTACATTTGGGGATCCCGTATTGGGACCACCAATTCAAGGTCAAACGTATGTCATGGAATACAATTTGGTGTCGGGTTCACCACCAACCAAGGAAATCCATTTTTGGGCGGGAAAGGACGGCGGATTTTTTGTCGCGGGTTCAAGGCCGTCCGACGGTTTCATTCCGATCGGATCAACAAGCGGAACAATCACATTCGTGTGGGGTGGTTCCGTGACGGGATATGTTTATTTTCAATTGAAATCGAACGCCAATCCAAATTGGACGGGGACCATGGAAATAAAAATTGGAAACACGGCGTGTCCGTAAACAAAAACAACGTAAATTTGAAACATGGCCGAATTGTTCGATTCATATATCAACCCAAACAACCCGTCGGAGGTGTATTGTGATTTGACGGTGATCCGCGATTGTGCGGAACCCAACACCCGATTGTTGTGTGGGACATTGCAAATTTTTTGTGGATCCAATACATTTTGTTCGGGGTTGATTGTGGGGAATGGTTTGGTTTTGTGCGATTGTGGGGATTCGTGGAATTGTAATTTGTGCGGAAACGACACCCCGTTTTGGATTCCGTTCCAAAATGGTGACACATACACGTTCCAATTTCAGCAACCACAAACGATTTTGGGATCAACCGTTGGTTGGTCGTCGAATGGATCAACGGAAACGGGATCCGCACAATTCACAATCACAACGTGTTGTGGGACAACCGTGACCGTGGACGACGCCGTTTTCGATCGGATCGTGGTGAATCAATTCGTTGGTGAATTCCAAACGACCCAGGTCGGAGGAAACGCCACCATTTCACCGATCCAACAAATTCAATTCGATTTGTATATGATCGCGGAATTTTTGATCCAACAAGGATTGGAACCGTGTTTCATGTTCAATTTTTGTTTTGAAACCAAAGGACGGGACAAAGAATGTTTTTGTTCGGAACCGTTCAAATTGGAGGTTTGCGCCGACAAAAAACAATCAGTTTTGATCGAATCGGAATATCCGTCAACGGATTGTTTTGGTTTGTATTACGGGACCAATTTCACCCAAACATTTGGTGGTTTGCCGTTTCCTTATTCAAACCAAATTCGGATCCCGTGCGCGTTTGAACAAACCAATTTCAACGTGACCAAATCGATCATTGACACGTCGCAGAAAACAACCAATTCGCAAGTGTGCGAAAATTGGGAAATGAACACGTTCCCGATCCCGCAGAGGTTCGCCAAATTGTTGGCGTCAATTGTTGCGGGTGCGGACATCATGATCGACGGCGTTGAATATCAAACAAGCGGGGAAATCCCAAAGAACAACGAAATCGGATCCCGTTGGTGGATCACAATCAAATTCGAACATTGTGAATGTTCCAAATCTTTGACATGTTTATGACCATTGAACAAATCCCGCAAATATTGGGTGACGACAAATTTCACCCAAAGAAATCCGAACATTGGAACAAGGTTCGGGAAACCATGTTCGTCCACACCCGTGGAAAAAACCCCGAACACATTTTGACCCAACGACGTCCGAACGAGGATCCCGACGTCCAAAAATACCGTTTGTCCATTTACGAACCAATCACAAAGGGTTCAATGAATCGGGCGATCGACAAGTTGTTTCGTATTTTTCAAAACGCCAATTTTTCGATCCAAGTGTCGGACGAATTGAACACATATTTGTCCGAACACAAATTCGACGGTCAATTTTTTTATTCGTACATTCAAAAATTCGTGGTTCGTCGCATGATCGAAGATCCGAACGGGTTTTTGGTTTGGATCCCCGTGGGGCCAGGATTGACCGATCCGACGGTCAAAGTTGACGTGGAACCGTTGTTGATCATGTCGGACCAAATCAAATATTTGGATCACACCACGATCACATGGATCGCAGAGGACGAACGATCAATGATCCGTGAAAACGGAAAAAACGTTGAACATGGTCGGGTGTATTACACATTGACCGACACGGGATTTTTCCGCCATTCACAATTCGGGAATTCGATCGACAAAAAATTCGACACGGTGATCATTTACCAACACGACATGGGGGTTTGTCCCGCCATTGTTTTGGGTGGTGATTTGACCGACGATCATTTTTTCGATTCATATTTTTCCGCGTTTGTTCCATTCGCGAATGAAGCGATCCGCCAATATTCGGATTGGACCGCCGTCATGACCACGTCCGCGTTCCCGTATCGAGAGGAAACCGCGGAAACATGTGACGCGAAAGGTTGTCGCGACGGTGTTGTGTACAACGCAGACAAGGACGAACATGACACATGTTCAAAATGTAAAGGAACGGGACGCGTGATTTCACGATCACCATTTGGTGTTTTCCTCCGTGAAAAGGGGAACGCGGCGTTGGGGACCGATTCGGGATCCAATGAACCCATGGTTCGATTCATTTCACCCGCCGTTGATATTATCAAATATTCGGGCGAAGCGTGGGAAACGTTGTTGAAAAAAGCGGAGGAATCGTTGCATTTGAACACGATCGACGAGGCGCAAAGCGGAACCGCGAAAACAATCGATCGGGAGGATTCGTTTTCCCAATTGACCAAGATTTCAAACAATTTATTCGACGAAATCATTTTCAAATCGTTGGTGTTCATTGAAAAATATCGGAACGTGACCAATCCAATGGATCCCGTGATCGTGAAACCGATTTCGTTTTCCATGAAAACCGAAAACGATTTGATTGACGAATTGAACAAGTTGACGGACAAAAACGCCCCAATTGCGTTTTTGGTTGAATCCACCAAGGATTTGGCGCGGAAACGTTTTTCGGGGAACAAATCGGTTTCCCGCATGGTGGAAATTTTGGTTTCGTTCGATCCAATATATCATTTGAACACCAAGGACAAACAAATGTTGTTGGCGTCGGGAACGATCCGAAAAGAGGATTTGTTGAAATCATTGTTCGCGTACAAAACATTGACGGCCATGGTCGCAGACAATGGAACCGAATTTTTGGAACAACCGTTGTCGGTGATCTTTGCAGAGTTGGACCGCCAAATGGCCCCGATCATTGCGACATACATTCCCAAAACCGTGATCGACATCAACGCGGATTCGGTTGACACGGGATCCGCAGACACCGAATTGGTCCGTCAACGTGCGGAGGCCCAGGCAAATTTGAAAGGAACCGTGGGTGGTGTTCAAGGAATTTTGCAAATTCAACAATCGGTGGCCCAAGGGATCACCAAACGCGACGCCGCGATTTCATTGTTGGAAACCATTTATGGTTTCGATTCGGAAACGGCCAATCGTTTGTTGGGCGATCCAATTCAAACACCACCAACCGTTTGATCATGGAGGAATTGAAACAATGTAAATTTGGAATGTGGACGTGTACAAACAACGTCACGTCATTTTGTAATACATGCGACGACGGTGACAATTACGAATGTTTTGAACCCGAATTCCAACGTCGTCAAAAGTTAAAAAAGGAACAAAAACAACAACAAAAACAAAATGGCGGAATTCACGGACGAAATCATTCGGATCATTGAAAAAAAGGATCGGACCATTTCAACGATCAACAACGATTTGTTTGAATCATTGGATCCGACCCAACAAGTGATTTTTGAAGCGGTGAAAAAACACATCGCCAAAATGAAAACCCAGGACGGGAAAATTGTTTTTGACGAATCGAACACCGACATGGTGAACGAGGTGGACCAAATAATCGCCAACGCGATCAAACGTTCCAAATATCCCGCCGCCGTTTCGAATTATTTGTCCGATTGGGACACGATCAACGATTTCAATTTCAAGGTTCACCGCGACGTGAACGAATTGTCAAAAAAGGAATTGGAGGATTTGATCAATCCGATCCAAAAACAAATGACCGAACAAACGTTGACGGGATTGACGGGATCGGGGGTCAACACAAATTTCATTGAACCCGTTCGCCAAGGTATTTTTCAAAATGTGGTGGCGGGATCTTCAATCACCGATTTGGAAAAATATTTGACGACGTACATTTTGGGAAACCCAAACGTGGACGGATTGTTGTCCCGTTACGTCAAACAAGTGAGCCGCGACGCATTGAACCAATACGACGGACAAGTGAACGCCAAGATCGCCGAGGATTTCGGATTGGACGCGTTTCGATACGTCGGTTCGTTGATCGACGATTCACGGCCCCAATGTCGTCGTTGGGTGAACATGCGGGTGATCCAAAAATCCGATTTGGAATCACAAATCAATTGGTCCGTTTCAAACGGGACGGGAATGATCCCAGGAACGAACGCGGAAAATTTCGCCGTGTATCGTGGGGGGTACAATTGCAGACATTCGGCGATCCCGTTCAAATTGACCAAATCCCAACGTGAACAATTGGGAATGGAGGCGGAAAAAACCGAGGAAAAACAAACAACAAAGGTTGACGATCAAATCGCCGAAATCAAAACGGACAACAAAAACACCCAAAAGGATTTCGATCAATCGGTCGCCAAAAAACAATTGAACGAGGAATATTTCATTTCGACCCAATCCCCCGCATTGAACAAGGCCATGTTCGATTTGATCGCCGACCAAGACGGGGCCGCGGAAATCGCCGCAGAATTCAACACCATTTCGGGATTGGTTTCCGCAACCGAGGCGTCAAACCCACAAAGCAAATCGAAATTGTTCGACAACAAACCCAAGGTGAACAAATACAATGTTTTCAAATTGGGAAAGGGTGTCGGCGGGGCATGTGGAACCGACAACAAATGTTGTTTGGTCAAAGTAGCAAAAGGACAAACGATCATTGGTCGTTCATACGACACCGATTTCAAGATCGCCACCGATCAAATGGAGGAATGGCACAAAATCAATGTCCCAGGTGGGCGGACGGGCGTGAACAAAAAAGGCGAAAAAGTTTTCGCAGACGAAAACGGGTACACGATCGCGTCAATTGATAAAAAAGGGAAACCCCGATTTTTCACCATGTCGTCGGTTTCCGAGGCCGTGGACAAAAATGTCGCCCCAACCGTCACCCATGAATTCGCCCATTTGATCCACAACAAAGTGGATCCGAAATCAATGTTCGGTGAACGAAATCGAATGAAAGATTTGGCCACACAATTGGGTGTCAAATTAAGCGACGCCCCGACAACATACGGATCATCGAGTTGGTCGGAATTTTGGACCGAATCATGGACCGCGTACACATACGCCCCGAAATGGTTCGAACGTGAATACAATTCCGCGTTCAAATTATTCGAAAAATTATTGGACGAATATCAAATCGACCCGAAAACAATCAAACAATTCAGCGAATGACAATTGAACAAATGACCGAGTTGTCGGAATTGACCGCCAACGCCGCGGCAAACGACGACATTCAAACATTGAAAAAAATCAAATCGATCATTGACAACGACGACGACGAATTCAAATCCCCATTGGGTGCGGAATGGTTTTATTCGTCATTGACGTCCGCGCAAATCAACGCGTTGGAATCGTGAATTTGACGTATATTTGTGAAAACAACAAACACATGGAAAAAATAAGAATCCAAAACATGAAAACGGGCCAGGTTTCCGAAATAACCAAAACCGCGTGGGATTTGTTAAAGAAAGGAGGACGATCAAAAGTTTTTGACGTGATCCCAACCCAAAACGAACCCGTGAAATTTGTCATTCCCGCAGAGGAAAACCCAACAATCGTTGAAACGGTTGTCGAATCACCGATCGCAGAGGAACCACAAACGGAATTTGTTGACATTGATCAACCAACCGCAGAGGAAACAACCGAGGACACCGCCCCAAAAAAACGCGGTCCCAAATCTAACAAATAAAAAAACAACGACCCATGTCAAAGATTGAAACATTTTTGAAAAAAATCGGTGTCCCAACGGACGCGATTTCAAAATTGACCGCAGAGGACGACACAACACCAATCGAGGAAATCGCCACATCATTCAAAACCGTCCAACGCGACGTGTTGAAAAATGATCCCGAATTCATTCAACCGATAAAGGACGAAATCCGCGGATCCGAATTGTCCAAGATCGAACACAAATTGAAAAAAACGTTCAATTTGCCGTCCGAGGAAATAAAGGACAAAAAATTCGACGAAATTATTTCGATCGCATACGACCGCGCGTCCAAGGCAACGGCCCAAGGTGCGGAGGAAATCCAACAACGATTGATCGAATTGTCGAATGAAAACAAACGATTGTTGGAGGACGTGATCCCCGCCAAGGAATTGGAGGCCAAAAAACAAATCACAACGTTCAAACGTGAATCGATCATTTCCCAAGCGATCGCCAAACGTCAATTGATCGTTTCCGCCGACGTGGTATCACCCGCGGTTCGTTCGTATTTGGACCAAAATTTCAACGTGGACGTTGACGACAATGGTCAATTGGTGGTCAAAACCAAAAATAATTTGAACCCATTGAACCAGGACGGAACAAAAATCGTTACCTTTGACGAAATATTGGATTCGCATTTGACACAATTGGGTGTGGTGAAACAATCAAATGGTTCACCCAACAATCAAAACGCCAATCCAAAGGGAACACCGCCCAACCCCGCAAACAACGGAGGGAACGACGGACCAAAATTTCAATTGGCGGGTCTAAAAAAGGCCCAACAAAACGCGGAAAGTTTGGCAAACATGAAAGTGTTCGGCCAAGGATCCGCAGAATAAAACGGGCCGTCGGGCCAATACGAATTCCACGGGTTCGCCGAACCGAAAACGGCAAACAACGGGGAACCGACCCATTTCGGAATGATCACCAATTGGTGGTTGTGACGTCATGGGTTTCGTGTTTTATACACCCCCACAAATCAAAAAAGTCAAACAATAAAAAATTAAAAAAATGGCATTTACACAAGGATTGTGTCAAAAATTACAAACGGATTTGAATTCCGTGGCGGGAATGAACGCCCCCGCATTGAAACGCGATCGCGTTGGATATTTGGACGCGTTAATGTCCGAGGAAAACCGAATGGGGTTTGAAGCGATTCCGATCCCAACAAACGGAAAAAACCGAACCGTTCAAGTGAACTACATTCAGCGCGGAACGGACGCGGACGTGAATTTGACATGTACAAATTCATGTGACACCGAACAAGAGATCGCCCCATTTGAAACAAACGTTTCAATCACGAATTGTTTGGAAACCAAAGGAATGAAATTTTCCGAGGACCAAATGAGAAAATTGTGCGAAGCGGATTCGGTTTATGTGTCGAACGTGATCATGTCACAAATGAACGCGATCAACACCGCATTGAACAAACAATTGTTGGCGGATCAAACCGCGAATTTTGGAAAGTTCGGCGACGGGACAACCCAAAAGTCGATCAAATTGTTCGAAGCAACAACAAACGCCCCCCGTGCGATCGCGTCGGCCCAAATCCGTCACGAATACGATTTGGTTGGTGCGAGTGGTGCGCCAATGATCATTGGCGGAGGAAATTTCGATTTGTACGCAAAAACGCAACAAATCGCATGTTGTAACGCCAACACGGGAACGGATTTGTCACGTTGGACCGATTACATGTATTTCAACGACCGTTTTGTTGAAAGCGTTGTTGGTGCGAACGAATTCGTGGTTTTGGCCCCGAACGCGGTTCAATTGTTGACGTGGAACAAATACGTTGGCGATTACGCAAAACGAAACGACGTTTTCGAACACGGAACGATCACCGATCCATTCACGGGTTTGACATACGATCTCAAAGTTCACTACGACGATTGCGCCGACGAATGGTCGATCAAATTGTTGTTGAATTGGGAATTGTTTTTCATTCCGTCGAACGCGTTCAAAGTTGGCGATCCAAACGCGGGTGTCAATTACACGTTCAATTTCAAAGATTGTTCGACAATCGTGGCGTGTCCATAAAAAAAAAACACCGTCCCAATCCCAGGTTGGGACGGTTCAATTCATTTAAGTTAAACAAAAAAATCAAAAAAATATGGCATTGTGTCCAAGTACTTGCGCCCCCGATTTGCCCGAAAGTTATTCGGGTGGGTGTGGCGTTTCCACACGAAACGGTGGAATTTCAAAATTGGCGTTTGTGAAATGTGACTACACATTCACAGACATCAAAGACCGAACCGAATGGATCACGGCGATCGCGGCGGGAAATGTTGTTTTGACGGGTTTGATTTTGGGTCAAAAACCAAAGGGATCATTCACCAAAAAACGAATTTCGTCATGTGGTCCCGAGGCGATTGTCGGCGGTGAAAAATCCGTGACATTCCAGGATTACAATTCGAATCCCGACGAATGTTTGGACATTGATTTTTGGAACACGATCCAAGCGAACGCGACCAATTTTCAGTTCGGATATTACACATGTGACGGTTATTTTTACGGATTGATTGAATCGTTCCAAATTGAAGTTGACCAAGTTATCGAGGACAACAACACGGGATCAATTTATTTTGACGGAACCGTGACATGGAACACGACCACAATTCCGTGTGGCGTTGCGGTGAATTTGGACGGAATTTAATTCGTCCGAATCTTTGTTCATTGAAAACCCCGTGGTGTTTGTTCGCCATGGGGTTTTTTTTCTTATTTTTGAAAACACAAACCAAAAAAAAATGGCCGAAATCATTTCACAAATCGACCCAAAAACGGGTGAAACAAATTTTGTTGATCGCGAAACGGGCGAAATCGTTTTCATTGAAACATTTGAAATCAAAGGATCCGACGTCATTGACACGGGATCGGGTGAAATTGTTTTCACCGTTCAACGTGACGGTGAATTGGTTGACGCCAAGGGACAACCCGCCCGTGTGACCATTGATCCGAAATCGGGTCAAATATTGGTCAACGGTTCACCATACGGAAAAACAAATGACGGTGGTGGCGGAGGAACGGATCCCGTTGATCCAAACAATGGCGGAGGATCAAACGGTGGTGGATCAAACGGTGGTGGATCGGTTGTCGTTGATACGGCGAACGCGTTTTCACCAACCAAGGTTGACCGAAACGGGATCCCCGCGGGGAATGTTGTTCCATTGATCCAAATGGATCACCGTGGACGCCAAACCAATTTCACCCAGGCCGTCGCAAAATCCGCCCAAATCACATTGGGCAAAGGTGGCGCGGGATCGGGAACGGATTTCAAAAAACGAAACAAATGATTTTCCACCAACAACAATTGAACAATGTGGATCCAATGGTGAAATTCGCCGTTGAATTGATCCACAAAAATGTCGCGCCATTTGACGTTTTCGTTGTGGCGTCCGATCGTGAATCAACCGATCGCATTGAACGAATGGAGGTTGTCGCCAAGGGACAATTCACCAAACCGTCATGGACCAAAATGACAACCAAATCCAACGGGGTGATTTTTTTCGTGACATCGAATCAATTTCGCCGCAGAGGAACCAAACCGATTTTGGAGGTCATGGAGGCCGTAAAAAAGGAAATTGAGGGGTTGACATTGGAATCGTTTGATCATTCAAAATTCACGGCGTATTTCGTCGGAATCAAACCGAAAAAAGAAAAAACCGAGGAACCGATCGCAGAAGATCCCAAACCCGAATCCCAGGAATGAAAAAATCGTTCAAATATTTGATCATTCATTGTTCCGCGACACATGAAAACGTGGACATTGATCCCGAAACAATTGTTCGTTGGCACACCGCGCCACCACCAAATGGTCGTGGTTGGTCCCGTGTGGGATATTCGGACATGATTTTGTTGAATGGATCACGTCACAAATTTGTGGAACACAATGGTGACAAATGGATCGATTCGAAAGAAATCACCAATGGCGTCAAAGGGATCAATTCAATTTCACGTCATGTTGTTTATGTTGGAGGATTGGAACCCAAGGGATCACCCAAGGGAAAAAAAGCCAAAAACACATTGAACAACGCCCAAAAACAAACGTTGATTGGAATCATTCATGAAGTGTTGGCGTATCAACCCGACGTGATCATTGGAGGCCACAATCAATTCGACAACAAAGCGTGTCCGTCATTTTGGGTTCCGAAATTTTTGGAATCAATTGGCGTTCCCGAAAAAAATATTTACAAAAACGACCCGTTTGGATATGGCCGCATGTTTTGAAAATTTCATTGGGATCCGTTGTGTTTCCCAAACCACCCCGAAATCGGGGTTGTTCATTGACGATTTGGAGGGAATCAATTTAAGATTCGCCGCAGACATGGCGGATTCGGGTTTTTCGTCGGGCGTCCAATTGATCGAATCGAAAATCCGATTCGCCACCCAATTGGTGTTGAACGACATCGCCCGTTTTACCATTCCATTTTTTCGAATGAATTCAATCGTGGACGAATTGGCCGTTGGCGAATTCCAATCCACATTTTTGACACCCGATCCAAGCGATCGAGGCGTTCGGATCATGACCCGCGAATCCCGATTGTTGCGCGTTCGCGTTCAATCGGTGAAAATTCGGATCGTTGAACCAAATTTCATTGGCCAAATCAAAATTGTGGACGGGACCCAGGTCGCGACATTTGATTTTGAAACCGACGCCAATGGAAACGCCGAGGTGTTCCCGAATTATTTGTCGGAAACGGCGGAAATTTATGTTGTCACCGACAACACGGCGATCACACCAAACAACACCGTTGTCAAAGGTGGTTGTTCATGTTCGTCAAAAAAATCGGAATTCATGATCGCCAACGGTTGGAATGGTTTGTCAACCACCACAACGTCGTTCGGGTTGATCGTGAACGCCAACGCCGAATGTTCAACCGACGAAATCGGTTGTGTGTTGGCCCAAAAAATTCGTTTCGCGGTGTTGTATCGTGCGGGGATTGAAATAATAAAGGAAGCGATCACAACCGACCGTTTGAATTCGGTGACGTTGTTGGATTCCGACAAATGTGAATTTTTGTTGGGGGAATTCGAACGTCAATACAAACAACAATTTGAAACCACCGTCCAAACATTGCCCGAATTGTTTTCAAGGATCGACGACATTTGTGTCGTTTGCAATCAATCGCGGTATGTGTACGGGACGCCATAAACAACACGATTATGAAATGTAATTGCAACAAGCCAAGCCGACCCGCGTCACGTCCCGTTTCACGTCCAACGTCGAAACCACGTCCAAGGTATTGAACAACAAAACAAAATCGATCATGGAATCGTATCACACAAACACACCCAGGATTCAAACCGAATTGTTCGAAATATTCGAATCGGTGTGTTCATTGAAATTAAAAATGAAAACATTGTTCTTTGCCGTTGTTGGAGGATTCACCATTGGGGGATTGTCCGCGTTGATCGACGATTGGATTTTTTCCCCGTCGGTGTCTTATTTTGCGTTGATTGGTTTGATTTGCGCGGATCATGTCACGGGTGTTTCGTTGGCATGGCGTCACAATCGATTCGAAACAAAAAAAGCGTTGCGAATATTTTGGACGATATTGTCCCACACGGGGTTGTTGGTGTTCGCCACCAATTTGTCCAAAGGATCCGCCGCGTTGTTTTGGTTGAACGAGGGCGTTTTCGTTCCGTTGGTGATCGTGAATTTGTTGTCGTTGATCAAAAATTTGTCATTGTTGGGTTGGATCAAACGAGGGATCGCAGAATTTTTTTATCGCAAAATCGACACATACAAAAACCAATTCATTGAAAAAAATGAAATCCCGAATTGAATGGATCGGATTGGCGATCATGATCATGACCATGTCGTCATGTATCACGGCGGAACGTTGTCATGATCGGTTCCCGTGTCCAACACGGACCGAGGTGAAAACCGTGATCCGTGACACCACAATCGTGACCAACCGAACATCGTTCGACACCATTGTCCGTTGGTCGTCCCGTGACACCATTTTCGTCAAAGATCAAAAAACCAACATCGAAACAAAAATTGTTTGGTTGCCAGGGGATTCGGTGTTTGTGAAAACAACATGTCCGCCCGACACGATCCGCGTCGAAAAAATTATTCAAACGTCCGTGACCACAATGGAACCCGAACCGTCGAACATGTTACCATGGAAATGGTGGATTTGGACCGTGTTGGGAATTGTTGCGTTGATCGCGGCGGGTTATTTTGTCAAATCAATCAAACCAACCAAACCATGACGCCCGACGAATTCAAAAAAAACATTGACCAAGCGGTCCGCGCGGCGTCGTCCAACCAAGTGACATTTTTGTTTTTGGGTGCGAAATTGTTGGAGGGTGAAATGAAACAACGGATTTTCAACGACGGCGTTGGATCCAATGGATCAAAAATTGGAAAATACAAATCCAAATCATGGATCACCAAGCGATCGGAAAACGGTCGCCAAACCAACACCGTGGATTTGGAATTCACGGGTGATTTGAGGAATTCAATCAAACCCGTCAAATCGGGCCGTGACGTTTTTTTGGTTGTCGTGAACGATCGCGATTTCGCAAAAGCAAAAGGCCAGGAGGACCGCAGAAAAAAGGAAATTTTCACCCCGACGTCGTCCGAACGTGAATCCGTTGAAAAATACATCACGGATTTGTTCATGGAGGATTTCACAAAATTCATTTGATCATGTTGAACATTGTCAAAATATTAGCGGATTCAATCCACCAATGGATCCCCGAAATGAAAAAATCGGTGTATTTGGCCACCATTGACGACGACGGTCGTGTGTTGATCAAAAACGAAAACGAAAACGAATATTCGTTCGCGGGTGTTCATGATCACGACGATTTGTATTTTTATTTGAGGTTTCGAAACGACGGTCGGATCCAATTTTCGGAATCACCAAACAACAAACGGTTCACGGCGTTCCAACAATTTTTTCGGATCAAATACCAATTGACCGTTGTCGCATGTGTTCGCGGTGTCGAACCCCATTGTTTGGAGGAACGTTTGCGATTTGCGATCATGACGGCGTCGTTGCCGTCCACCGCAACATTCACGAATGTTTTCGTTGAACCCGTGGAATCATGGATCGATCCGATCGCCGTTGTCAAAAGGGAATCACCAAACAAAAACAAACCATTCGACAAAAAATTGACGTTTGTGGCGTTCGATTTTGATTTGATTGGTGATCGCGACATGACGTTGGAGGAATATTGTGACACCCTAAACATCGGAGGAAATTGTCCATGATCCAACGGATCAAATATTGGTTCCAATGGATCGCAGAGGTTCAACAAGCGGTGAACGAAATCCGATCCAAATCGCCATTCGGAAAATTTTGACGTATATTTGAAAAAAACATTTTGATCATGAATTGCGGTTGTGTCAAACATTTAGGTTGTTTCGTTCCAAACGACACCATTGATTTCGGGTTGGTTGCGCCATGTGACGCGACAATCACGTTTGAAATTTTCAATTCGAACGGATCGTTTCAAACCATTGACGTGGAATTTGAAACGGGTGATCCGTTGACATTGCCGTTCACGTTCAACGAGAACGCCGACACCATTATCAAAATCCGCGTTCCCGATTGTGCGGCGGTCCCAGGTTGGGGATATTTTACCACCAACGACGGCGCGTGTTCATGGTCGGTTTCGGGAATGATCCCACATTGTTAATTTCAAAACCCAAATAAAAATGAACAACAACAAAATCGTCAATTCGATCAACACGACATTTTTGGTCGGGATCGGAATCATGATCGGATTCATGGTCGCCAATTTGATCACAATCCCCACACAATTCACCATGGTTTCATGGGCCGCGATCGTTGCGATCACCGCCGCCATGGTTTCAATTTTCATTGATTTCGTCATTCAGCCAGGACAAATATTTGGTTTTTGGACCAAATTTTTGAATTGGTTCAATCACCCGAAAAATCCATTCCGTTCCATGTACAAACCATTGGGCGGGTGTTTATATTGTATGAATGTTTGGGTCACGTTTGCGTCGTTTATATTGGCCAAAAACGGGATTGGAATGTCGTGGTGGTATTTGATCCCCACGGCGGCCATTTCACACGTTGTTTTGGCGATCATGGAACGCAAGGTGAACGCATAAAGAAAAACCCCGATTGGGTGTTTGGTTGATAAATTAGTTTAAGTTAAAGCAAAACAACGGGGGCCAACGGGTTCCCGTTTATTTTGTCCACGATTAACAAACCAATGTTGAAAATAATTCAACAAAAATTTGTTGGAATGGATTTTTGGAGTAATTTAGCCACATGAATCAAAACAACAACAACATGGAATCAATCAAAATTTTGAAATGTGCGGAACAAGGTGACAACACATTCATGGTTTTCACACGTCACAAAAACGGATCAACAAACAAAATTGGTCAATTCAACAACATGCAATCCGCTAAAAATTGCGCGTTTGGCAGAGTTGAAAAAATTCAATTGTGGGGAAACATGACATCGATCGTTGACATTTTGATCGAGGGCAAATTCAAAAAATCAAAATAATAAAACAACAACATGGACACAATCAAAATCCAATCGGTGAAACAAATGACAATCGAACAAATCAAAACATTGATTGATCAATTGGAATTCGCCATGACCACCGAAATGACGTTGGAATCAAAACACAAATTGAACCATTTGATTGGTCAATGTATCGACATTTATATCGCAAAAAAATAAACAACAACAACATGGAATTTACCACCTACATTTTGACAATTCAACCGAGGTTTGAACATGTCACCACCAAATTTTCACGTCGTGAATTTGTGGATCCAATCAAAGCGGAAACGGCGTTCATTGAACAATGTGATCACCACGGTTTGGATTGGACCGAACAAATGGACGGATCATTCACAACGATCGGAATGTCCGACGTTCAAATCACCATGGAAATCGAAACCATTGAATCATGAAGATCGCAGACAAAAAACACAACGTGGTGTTTGAGGCCCAGGGCCAAACGTCCACCATTTCAGCACCAAACCGCGACATGGCAAACCAAGCGTTTGAATGTTATGTTCGCGCCAAAAATTTGATCGCGTTCGATCCCGATCCGACGGGGTATCGTTACGCCCACAACGAGGATTTGACGATCCGTTGTTGGATTGAACCAACACCCAATTGTTGAAGATTCGCCAAACAAAATTTGTTGGAATGAAAATTCCGTGTAAATTAGCAAACCCAAAACAACAACAAAATGAAAGTAAAACCAACCCAACACAATGGGGTCAACGTGATCGAATTGGATTCGGTACGTTCCGCCAAATACGACGACAATGTCGAACGTCATGGCGATCATTCACACACATGTTTCATTTGCGGCAAACCAACCGCCAAACGATCGTTCGTTCATTTGACCACGATCGGATTGTTGGTTCCCGCAGAATTGGCCGACGACGATTTGGAAAATTTCAATTTGGAATCCCAAGGTTGTTTTCCGATCGGTTCGGAGTGCGCCAAAAAAGTCGGTCCCGAATTCATTGTCACATACGAAATTTAAGTTCAACCATAAAAATCAAAATCAAATGTTCA
>Ga0315903_10005578_pt1 | contig 16360 bp, 13 predicted proteins | sample LakEriMetagenome_7_FD_203524 | JGI IMG/M metagenome (GOLD analysis project Ga0315903, IMG submission 203524) | Freshwater fungal communities from buoy surface, Lake Erie, Ohio, United States - Buoy 2 MA119 | ecosystem: Environmental > Aquatic > Freshwater > Lake | place: USA: Lake Erie, Ohio...
GACCCCGAGTTCTCTGGGATTAAATCTTTAATCATTACTTCCTTCGAACGTCGCTTCGCAAACAGCACTGATGCAATTGTCACAGTCGGCGCACAAGTTGCTAAAGAATTGCTCGAGCGAAGAATTGGTCAACCAAAACAATTTACAAATATTCCACCAGGTGTCGAGCCACTTAAAATCCCGAAAGCAAAGCCGAGAACCAAAACCACTATTGGATGGATTGCACGAGTCACTGGTGTTAAGAATCCTTTGCGTGCGCTGGAGATAGCAAAGCTATTTCCAGATGCACAATTTCTTATTGCAGGTGGTGGAGACATGCTCGAACAAGTCAAAGCCCAAGCGCCACGCAATACAAAAGTTCTTGGCTGGACTGATGCGTCTAAATTGTTTGCATCATCAGACATCATTCTTTCAACCAGCGAAAATGAAGGAATGCCAATTGCTCTCATCGAAGCGCAGCTTGCTGGTAAACCGGTTGTCGCCACAAATGTTGGTGGAGTCGCTGAAGTTGTACTAAATAACAAGACAGGTTTTGTTACCCCTAAGAACACAGAGGATCTAGCTAAGGCGCTTGAGAAACTGATCAATTCAAAGGCCCTACGCACCGCGCAAGGCAAGGCTTCTAGGGCGCACGCTACTAAGGCTTTCTCTGTTGAGAAGATGATTAAGGCCCACGTATCGCTCTATAAGAAGTTAGCAAAATAGGATTACACCCATGCGCGTACTAGTTACCGGCGGAGCCGGCTTCATCGGTTCTCACTTAGCAGATGCCTTGATTGCGCGCGGTGATCAAGTTGTTGCACTGGATAATTTCTCAACTGGTTCAACTGCCAATATCAAACACATAACCAAGAACTTCGAAATCATCGATGGTGACATTAGAAATACAGATCTAATTGATGACACCATCAAAGATGTTGATCTTGTTTTTCACATGGCTGCCGCCCTTGGCGTTAACACAATTCTTGAATCCCCACTTGAATCAATCTCAACAAACATCGCTGGTAGCGAAGTAGTTCTAAATGCAGCAGCTAACCACAAGAAGAGAATTCTGATTGCCAGTACATCTGAGATTTATGGCAAGAACCCGAAACAACCACTGAATGAAACTGATGACCGCGTTGTGGGTTCTCCACAAAAGATTCGTTGGTCTTATTCAGATGCCAAGGCTATTGAAGAGGCCATGGCATTCTCGCTCAATCAAGAAAAAGGTTTAAAAGTTACAACTGCCAGACTCTTTAACACAGTTGGCCCGCGTCAATCAGCGCACTACGGAATGGTTGTGCCCCGTTTTGTTAGGTCAGCACTCAAGAATGAACCTATAAGTATTTACGGAGATGGCACACAATCTCGCGTCTTCAGTCACGTCCAGGATGCAATCGAAGCTCTGCTGGCACTTGTTGGCACAGACAAGACCATCAACGAGGTTTACAACGTTGGCGGCACGGGTGAAATCACGATCAAGGAATTAGCTGATCAAGTAATTAACGAAACGAAATCTAGTTCTTCAATCGAATACATTGCCTACGAACAAGCTTATGCGCCAGGATTTGAAGACATGCAGCGCCGAGTACCTGATATTTCAAAGATTAAGCAAGAACTAAATTGGGCACCGAAGAAGAATCTTTCTCAAATCATTGCTGCTGTGGCCGCCCACATCACAAACTCTTAAATACCAGCAATGCCCTTTATTGTTCCCGTGCAATCAAATACATAAGCAGCACTGGATTTAATCGCTGGCTCACTCACAACATCATGCTTAGTCACAACAATTGCAATATCAAATCCGTTGAGCTCACTACTTGATTGGCCATTCCATGTGCCAACCACAGGATCATGCCAAGAAACATAAGCGCCTTGCTTCTTTAGTTCGTCAATCACCAAAGCAGCTGGTGCTTCACGAGTATCAGAAACATTGGCTTTATAGGAAATACCAACCACAACAACCTTCTTACCCTTTAATAATCCAACATCTTTAGCTAATCGAGAAACAACATATGCCGGCATACCTAGGTTCACCTGGTTAGCACGCTTGATAAATTCGGCAGGAACCCCAACATTTTCTGCAACATATGCCAAATAACTTGGATCCACCGGAATGCAGTGTCCGCCCACACCAGGACCTGGCTGGAAACTCATAAATCCAAATGGTTTGGTGGCAGCTGCATCCAGTACTTCGCGAGTAGGAATATCTAAAGCATCGCTAATCTGAGCAAACTCATTTACCAACGCGATGTTTACTTGTCTGAAAGTGTTCTCAAATAACTTTGCAGCCTCCGCAATTTCAGGAGTAGACACTTCAATGATTTCATCACAGAAGGATGAATAAAACTTACGGGCCAGGGCGATTGCTTCAGGCGTCAAACCTCCGAGCAGTCGTGGAGTGTTTTTCTGTGTCCACTTTTGATTGCCCGGATCAACGCGTTCAGGAGATGACGCATACATATGTCCAAGCCCAGATGCTTTTTCAATTACTGCAGCAATCTCATTTCGCAGCGTGCCTGGATAAGAAGTTGATTCATTAATAACCAAAACTGGTTTCTTTACATTTTTAATGATTGTTTTACACGCTGCCTGAACCGCTGATAAATCAGGCTTTCGTGCCGAGTCCAAAGGTGTTGGCACGGCAATAACAACAACTTCAGCATCACCAAGAAGCGCAGTATCAGTTGTGACTTGGAAATCTCCGCTGATTTTTAAAGCTGCAACAACATCTGCATTAATATCAAAACCAATTACAGAGTGACCGGCACCGACTGCGGCCTGAACAACAGATCTACCAACATAACCAAGGCCGATAATTCCTATTTTCATATCACTCAAGCATCCTGTTTTAATGTTTTGACATAAAATTCAAGCTGTTCGAGCTCAGGATAACTTGAGTCTATTTCCTTAACTTTTGCGATTGATTCCAGAGCCGATTCGAGGTCGCCAAGTACTGCCTGTATTTTTGCCTTTTCAAACAAATAAGCGAGGTTAATAGGATCGTATTCAAGAGATTTGTTAATCGCTGCTAGAGCTTTAATTGCATCATTTGCTACGTTGTAACAAATGGTTTTGAAATACCACGCTCGGGCACTTCGATCATCAAGTTCCAACATGCGATCTGAGATTTTACCTATTAACTCACAGTTAGTATCTTTTTCAAAGAGTTTAATTCCAACACGCTCGATCGGGTTTGAACTTTGTAGTTCATTCATTGCGTTAACAATTCTGTCGGGTTCGGTTATTTGTTCTTGCAAAATCATTTTAACTTGACGGTCTGCATTAATTTGAGTGCCAAAAACTATTAATGAAGAAGCGAGCCCAATTACCCCCACACTCCGTTGAAAGACCATTTTTGGGGGTTTTTGTGGTTTTCTAATGCGAATCTGATTCTGGGCCTCTAGCTTCAAGTAAACAATAAACCCACCGGCGGAATAACCAATTATTGTTAAAATTATTTGATCGGGACTAATCAAGGATTGCACGGTGTAGCCAACCCAAATGGCCGAGAAGACTGACAACTGGATTCTTTTTTCTCTGTCAACAGTGGTGCTGTTCACCTTAAATATCGCTTGAGTTACATAAATTACAAAGATCAACCACGCTATTCCAGCCAGAATTCCACCAGTTGCAAGATGATTGATTAAAACATTATGTGGGCTATCGGGAATTAGAAATATTCCGTCTCGCAATTCTTGACTTGGAGTTCTGTAAAGCGCTGAAAACTTCTGGAAATTCCCTATGCCAACACCAAAAAATGGGTTGTCCTGCCACATCTGCAAGCCATTTTGCCAGTAGTCCAATCGTTGACTAAAGTTAGTTTCTCTAATCAGGATTGTTCGCAGTGGTGAAACAATTGCGATCAGGAGTGTCCCAACGGCGAAGACGAACCCTGCGCTAATTCCAATTGTACTTTTGTTCTTCTGGAGATTTAAAGCATAGTAAGTCAAGCAAGTTACGAGTAACACTAAATAGAATTGAATGGAATTTGTCTTAAATCCTAAGAAGATTAGCACGCCAAAAGCAAGCAGCCCAAAAGCTTTGATAAGTTTCTTATCTGCTTGAGTTATCCAATAAAGCAAACACGCAGACATTATTCCAAAGAAAGCACCCGCAAAATTGGGATTTCCTAGCGTCAAGGTTACAGAATTAAATGGGTTTGCCCATGGAAAGAAATCCAATTTCAAGGCTTGCAATAATCCATAGATAACGGCAATTGCTGTAGTTGAAGTAAGGGAAACTTCAATGAATCTTCTAGGCGACAAGATTCTAGAAACTATGAGAAGAAACAGGAGTGCCAGCCCGATGTAAAGAGCAAAACCATAATTTCTTTGGTACCCGCCGAGAATAAAACCTGCCCCGCTCTGTTTATTAAGCAATGCCGAAGCCAGATAAACCACAGGCAACAGCAAAGCAATCCCAGTGACTAGGTTTCTTGCGTCAATCGATTTCTTCAAAGTAAGCAGTATTAAAAAAACAAGAATTGCAAAGATTGAAGTTTGTGGGAGTGAAACAGGGTCGTAGGTAAACCAGCCAATCGTTGAAAAAGTTAAAGGAATGACCCACGTCAACATGGGAGTATTTTAGTGAGAAAAGCCTAAAGGCGGCCCCCGAAGGGACCGCCTTTAGTGTCTACCTCGAATTATTTATCGACGTAGAAGAGCCTTCTGAAGGGCTGCAATCTGCTTGTTGATTGATGCGATCAAGGAAACGATTGCCTTGAGAACATCAGCATTTGTTACACCAGTCTCACCTGAGACAACCTTGAAGGTTGCTGAAAGAGCTGATGGAACTGCAGTTGATGTAGTTGATACATCGGACTTGAAAGAGATTCCGTATGAACCAAGCGTGGTTGATGCATAGTACTTCTCTGTCCAAACTCCACCCAGTGATGTTTTTGTGTGAGAAAGTGCTGTTGAATCAATATCGGTAAGTCCTGTAGTTGTCACTGCAAGAGCAGATGTTCCTAGGGCTGTACCGTCCGCTACTGCATAACCATCTGCGTCCTTACCAGTAATTGTCAATGTGACAACTTCACCTGGTACGTATTGAGCCTTGTCGAAGCCGATTGTGTATGAAGCCATTGCACCTGATGAGATTGTGTTAATCGCATCTGATACAACGTATGTACCGTCATCGAGCTTAACGCGGATTGTTGTCTTTGATGCACCTGCTGCAGAACCCGCTGTCAGTGTTGCAGTCTGTGTTGTTGTAGCAGATGAAGCACCTGTGAATCCAGTTGCTGAGAGGTTTGTATCGAGAGTTGTTGATCCCGCTACAGGTGTCCATCCAGCAAGTTGGTTTCCAGCTGAGTCTGTCACTGTGAACTTAATTGTTCCAGTTCCAGAGGTTGCGATAGCTGTTGGTACAGAAGACACGTTGATCTTTGAAGGTTGACCTGTGAACTTGATTGACTTTGTACCAATAACTGTTCCATTAAGTGAAATCGTTACAGTTGTCGTAACAGGGGTTTTTACTCCACCGTTATTGATTGTCAGACGAGCATCTCGAAGGCTTGAAGTCTTCACATCGCTTGAGCGAATTGAAGTTGCTCCTGTGCCCCACTCGATGCCAGCTCCACCAGTTGCTGTTGCACTGAGGTAACCATTTGTCTCATCAATTGCTGCACCGAACTTGTCAGAGAGCCACAAGCGGATAACGGCTGTTGAGTTGTAAGCAACTGTTCCAGCACCTGTTGCATCTGTTGTGTCTTGTGATGTTGCTGCTGATGCACCTGCTGCTTGAAGTGAGACTGAGCTATATGTTGTTGCATACGCGCCAGTTTCGCAAGCTGTTGCTGAATAAATTGTGATTGTGTCAAGGACAGTCTTAACACCTGTTGAAGTCACAGTTTTTGTCGATGTTACAGTAATTGTTCCAACACCATTAGGTGCGATTGTTACGTTAGCGACATCGTTATTTGCAGTTGTAGAATCGAGTGAGAAAACTACATTCTTTCCATCGCTAGCAAGAGTAACTTTTGCGAGTGTGCCAGAGTTGTTTGAAGCAGCAGTTGTAGGGCCTGTAATAATTGCCGGACCTGTGACTGCAACTGTAATTGTTTCACCTGATTGAACATCAGTGTGTGTTGCTGCTGTAACAGTTAACTGTGATGCAGCTGGGTATGCAATCTGCGCAACATCTGTTGTGTTGTTATTTAAACACACACCAGCTGTTGTTCCAGCTGTACCAGTGAGGTTGTATGAACCTGCAGCGACCGCACCTGCGTTAGCAGCAGGAACAGCAACTACAGATACAAGACCAGCTGTCAAAGCTGATACTGCAACAAGCGCGACGCGCTTGCGTAGTGTCTTTGTAGACATGTTTTTCCTTTCGTTAGTCAGATTCAGGAATTTCCTGGATCTGGCTCGAAGATCTTGTGAGATCTTCTAATTCCGTTTCTTTTATGACGAACACGTGTAGCGCCATAACCGATACGGAAACCTTTGTTTAGTTATTACCCTCTTCCGCTGCCATGATCATCGCCATGGTCTGAGCCATGACTGCAACTGATTCAAGTTGTGCAGTTGAGATATCCATCTGGTCGTTGAACTCTTCAAGACTGATGCCAACGGACTTTGTAGAAACTTTTTGTGGTTGTTCCACAACAACTGGAGCTGCAGGAGTTACTGACTCCTCAGTCACAGTTGCAGGAGTAGAAATTGCAAGATTGTTAACTTGGATGTTTCCTTCATTGCCAGTTAATGAGTTAAAACCAAGGAACGCCGTGACAACGAGAAGAAGAGAGAGTGCGACCTTGGAAGACTTCTGTGCGATCTCTGCTGCCTTCTTATAAGAAGTAGACAACATGTCGAGGGCTGTCAGACCGCGCTCTTCATCAATAACGAGTTCAGAAAGAACGCGACGAAGTGATGCACGAGCACGAGAGACTGTGTGACGAACGGCAGATTCTTTAATGCCGAGCTCTGATGCGATCTCAGAAGTTGATCGACCTTCCATTTCCCACATGACAAGAGCTGCGCGCTCTGCAGGGGATAACATCGCAAGTGCTTGACGAATAATTGCTGCATCTTCTGCAGCTGAGATAGCTGATGAGTGATCGCCATCTGCCTGCCATGCAGCCTCAACTTCTGCAGTGGCATCATCTAGAACTACGAGGTTTGGACGACGTCCTTCGAGACGGAAAAGATCAATGCAAAGATTTTCAATTGTGCGGTGAAGGTATGAAAGTGCGTGATCTGTTGACTCTAGTTCTGGAGCAGCCAACATGAACTTGATTAGCGCATCTTGTGTGATTTCTTCAGCCTTAGCGGAATCCTTAAGTACGCGATTAGCGTGGGCAAGAAGTTCTGAACGGTGCTCTGTGTAGAAAGCACCGAGCTCGGCAACAGTCCACACACGTGGTCCCTGCGCTTGAGCCTTCTTCTTAATAGCCACTTGGATTTTCCTTAACCGGTTTTGTCCTGCAGAGCCGACCGTCGCCGCCTCTACCTGCTACTACGCATTGACTGGTCATTTGTCGCGCTCTAAGGACAAAACGGACATTTCGCTAGGAGGTTCTCGAAGCCTGGTGGCTTCACAGGCTTAAGTGTAGATGACTGGTCATGACTAACTGACCATATATATAGGTGTGGCGGGGTTCGATCTATCTACTTAATTCCAGGCAAGCCAAAGGGCGGCCCCTCCCGTGAAGGAGAGACCGCCCTGTGGGTCTAAGCCGAGTTACTTATCGACGAAGAAGAGCCTTCTGAAGGGCTGCAATCTGCTTGTTGATTGATGCGATCAAGGAAACGATTGCCTTGAGAACATCAGCGTTTGAAACAGTTGAAACAGATGCTGTTGAAGCTGCTTGTACTGAGTATGAAGTAGAACTCAAGCCAGTACCGGCTGCTGTGATGTAAAGATCACTGTTAGAAACTGCAACACCACCACTCTTTGTACCAAGAAGGTTTGCCTTGATATTAGACACCTTGAAGGTTGCAGGAGCTGTTGTTGATGCAGCCGTCACGGTGATTGTCACAGTGTTTGTATCTGTAACAACATATGACCAAGTGATATCAGATGCAGCATTTGTCTGTGTGACTACTGGAGCATTTGCTCCAGAAGTCGCCCATGTTGCCACTGGATCGGATTGGCTACCAGCTGAGTTTGTGAGATCAACAGTTATTGATCCGGCAGCAAATAGACCCTTGGCAAGCTCAGAGATGTTTACATCGCTGTACCCCTGTGCATTTCCTGGAGTTGAAACTGACGCAGCACCGCCTGCGGTCACGCTATATGCGGCAACCGCATTGCGTGTTCCGTAAACAAATGCTGAGTACTTAATCAGGGATGCAAGAGTTGTTCCTGCAAATACACCCATAGTCATCGATCCACCGGATGCACCTGATGTTAGGTAGGCACCAATTGTGTCTGCTGCTGTGTTAGCAGCATTACCTGCAGTGAATGTGATTGTTGACTTTGCTGTACTTGCAGAGTAAACCTGAACATACGCACATTGACCTGTTGTTGAACCATTAAAGTCAGTGTATGTAGTCGCGGAGTCAACAACTGCAGCTGCTGTACCAGTTGATGCTTGTCTTGTTGAAACATTGCCAGCCAACTTTAAGTCACCTGATGAAACAGTTGCCCAAATTTGACGTGATGATGTTGAGAAAGCATCTCCGCCTGCATCGTTAAAGCAGACTGCAACATAGCGACCTGCACCAAATGTTGCAGCCCCTGTCTCAGAAACAGTGATGACTGCGCCTGATTTACCTGTTGTTGTTGATGCATCAATTGAGTAACCAGTAGTCGCAGCGCCAGTTGCAGCGCCGAATGTGATTACCTTGTTTGTACGGGTAGTTGTCAACACGCCATCTACAAGAAGGCTAGCTGATTGAACAACCGGTGCAGTGCTGTTTGCGATCGAGACAGACACAGTTACGGAGTCACCAGGCACCATGCTAGAAGCTGGTGTGATTGCACCGTGAATGTTAGTTCCACTTACTGCACCTGTTGCACTATAGATTGTCAACGTGGATGTTGGGTACGACGGAGTGAGATTTGTACCAGATGAAACTGTTGGTGCTGATGCAAATTGACCATTTGTCAAAGTAACAGTGATAGTCGTTGGAGTTCCATCGGCAATTGCACCAGATGTAAGTTCGCTGATCTCAATCTGGCCATCGTTGTTTGCTGTTGTGACATTAGATGCTGTTGATGAAACAACCTTTGTCGCATCAACTGTAACTTGAGCTGATGCTTCAACTTTACCAATTGATCCAAGGTAAGTGGTTGATGTACATCCTCCAGTTAAATCAGCAGAATAAGTGGTTCCTGGCTGACCAATAACACTTCCAGTTGCACGTGCAACGGCAACGTCGCCAGCGCCAGCAGTGAGGACTACAACTTCACCATCGGTATCGTAAGCAACTGCATCGATTGTGTAGCCCATTCCCGCTCCTACGCCACCAACCCATACTTTCGTACAATTTGTTGCTTCGTAGGTGATTGGGAATTGAGAGTCGGATGCTATGAGCATCTTTACTGATGAGTTATCTGCAACCGTTGCTGGAATTGCATAAACCAAAGTACCTGCATCGTGATGAGCCACTGAACCGCTAGTTGGCGCTGCAACGTAAGTAACAAGGTTTGCCTTTGCATTAACTTTTGCGCCAATAATTTCAGCTGTACCTGTAGTCACCTTAACAAAAATAGTTCCGGTTGCAGCTGTTGATAAACAAGTTGCTGTAAGCCCCGAAACTGTGACTGACTCAAGCTCGGTAGCGTCATCATAGGTATCTGAAATTGTCACTGTCATGTCACCTGATGACATGCTAAGTGTTGGTGTTGATGCCGAGGATGAAAACAATGAATCAGACTCGCCTGAAACGACAGCGCCCTTTGGTGTGCCATCTGCATTTGTGTCAATTGTACAAGTATTTTGATTCATGTTGTTATCAAGCAATGTAACTGTCAGAGTGGTATTTGCGCCGTCCCATGTATTGCCAGTTGCTTCTGCAAAGGTAACGCTGAAGGTTCCTGTAGCCGCGCCACCAGCTTTTACTACGACGTTACCTGTAACGCTTGAATTCGTCACTGTCGTGGCCGCAGCTTGTGCTGGAACAGACGACAGTAAACCGAAGCCTAACGCTGATACTGCTACAAGCGCGATGCGCTTGCGTAGTGTCTTTGTAGACATGTTTTTCCTTTCGTTAGTCAGATCCAGGAATTTCCTGGATCTGGCTCGAAGATCTTGTGGATCTTCTAATTCCGTTTCTTTTATGACGAACACGTGTAGCGCCATAACCGATACGGAAATCTTTTTTAGTTAGTGCCCTCTTCTGCTGCCTGAATCATCGCCATGGTCTGTGCCATGACTGCTACTGATTCCAGTTGAGCGATGGAGATATCCATCTGGTCGTTGAACTCTTCAACAGTGATGCCAACGGACTTTGTAGAAACTTTTTGTGGTTGTTCCACAACAACTGGAGCAGCAGGTGCAACTGCTTCATCTTGGACAGTTGAAGGAGTAGAGATAGCAAGATCGTTGACTTGGATGTTTCCTTCATTGCCAGTTAATGAGTTAAAGCCAAGGAATGCTGTGACGACTAGAAGGAGTGAGAGCGCAACCTTGGAAGATTTCTGTGCCATCTCTGCTGCCTTCTTGTAAGAGGTAGACAACATGTCGAGAGCTGTTAAGCCACGCTCTTCATCAATAACGAGTTCACTAAGAACACGACGTAATGACGCACGAGCACGTGAGACTGTGTGACGAACAGCGGATTCTTTAATACCGAGTTCGGAAGCAATCTCAGAAGTTGAACGACCTTCCATCTCCCACATGACGAGTGCTGCGCGCTCTGCAGGGGATAGTTTTGTTAAAGCGAGTTTGATGATTGCAGCGTCTTCTGCTGCAGAGATTGATTCATCGACTGGGATGTAGTTTTCAACAGCGATTTCTGCGAGGCGTTCTGCAGAAGTATCTGAATCAATGGCAACAAGATTTGGACGGCTTCCGCGAGCGCGAATGACGTTGAGTGAAAGGTTGTTAATGGTTGCGCGAAGGTATGCAAGGGCGCGCTCTTTTGTGTCTAGTTCTGGGGCAGCAAGGATGAATTTGATGAAAGCTTCTTGTACAACTTCATTAGCTTCTGAATCGCTGCGAAGCATGCGACGAGCTTGAGAGACAAGGGATGTGCGTTGATCTGAATACAGGGATGCAAGATCAGCGACTGTCCAGTCGCCCTTTGCTGAGCTCTGTGTTGCTTGGCTCTTTGCCATCGCTTGCTCCCACCGGTGAACGAAGACATGAATCTGCCTTCATTAGGAAAGACACCCCGGGCGCCAAAATGTCGCGCGCACGTAAGAGTGAATTGGTTAACGGGATGAAGAGTCTCGAAAATCCGAGCGTGATTTATGGTCATTCGTGGTCATCGTCAGTCGCATTACTTTGATGACTGGTCAGTTATTTAATGAGCTCCATTTTTTGAGCAGCAATGGCAGCTTCTTTTCTATCTGAGACACCGAGTGCCCTAAAGATCGCCATCGTTTCGTGGCGAATGGTGGAGACTGAAAAACCAAGATCTGTCGCAAGCTCGTGATTGGTTTTGCCTTCAACCATTCCCTGCAAAATTTGAATCTGGCGTGCCGAGAGTTTGTGCGCATCGACCAAATCCTTGTCATAGGAGTCTTGAGAAATCGCAAAGTACTTGCTGTGCGTGAAGTACAGAGAAGCGAGTGCGGAGTAGAGACTTACGGCTTCCATCGCATCTTTTGAAATAGTCTTGTTCTCCGCCCACTCAAATAAGAAGAATCCGTTTAGAGAAGTTCCTATTGTGAATGGCGTGACGGTCAATGTTGACTTTGGATCACAGATGCAACCACTGAGTGCAATATCTCGGCATATGTTCTCAGTTGAAATCAACGCCTCAAGTTCTTCTAGTCTGCGCTGGGATAGCTGGGCTGCCGTAAATTTGTTTGGGCTTCCGACTTGGGCCCGTAACTCGAGCAAGTTGTTATTGAGTAGCGAAAATAATTGGACAGACAAAAGCCCATATGTGTGAAGGTAATCTCTAGTTAGAGCAGCCAAGACATCAATCGGCTTTGGATGAAGAGTTAAAAATGTGGTGAATCGGACGACTTCAGAAAAATGTGATTTCAATTAGAGCCCCCCCCCCCCGGAGTGGGGGGAGGGCAGAGATACTGGTCAGTAGTCATGTCAGAAGAGTAAATACCCAGACCGACAAAAAGCCATGACCAGTTAGGTCGTGACCAGTCAAATAAAAATGGCCCACCAGAAGGTGAGCCATTTTTTTAGGGGTGATTAATTGTTATTAAGCGCCTCGTCTGCACTGTCTTGCAAGGGCAGCTTGTGCGTCAGCAATTGTTTTATCCAAGTTATCGAGTTCAATCTTCTCTTGTCCACCTAATGCGTTTCCAAGCTCAGCCAAAGTCTTGTATCCGAAGATGTTTGCTTGCTCGAGCATGTCATCGTAAGCGGACTTAACGGTGCGAAAGAGGGTATTTGTATCGCGGCACGCCTTGAGCATGTATGTGTTTCTAGTAGGCGTGACGATTGGGTTCTTGCCACAGATATATGTCTTGGTGCCGACCTTCTTTACTAGGCCCGCCTTTGAGCACGCAGTACCAGTTTTGATGGTCGCAGCTGTTGCAGGGGTGATAACAGACGTGGCTAGAAATAGGCCAAGAGTTGATGCGATTACGATCTTGCGAAGCATAGATACCTCCATAGGAATAAGCGAAGAGTATCAAAAATCCCTTATTTTAAAAGGGGGCAATGGGTGAATTAGTTAGTAATCCCCTTTGAATAGATGGGGGAGTTAAAGCAAGTCAGAGATACGTGCCATACGGATGAGTGCCTGACAGGCCGATCGAATAATAGGAATGGATAAAAGTGCACCGGTGCCTTCGCCGAGTCGTAAATCTAAATTAAGTAGCGGATTTAATCCCAAGTGCTTTAGCGCAATTGTTGAACCAGGTTCTGATGAAGAGTGCGCGGCAATAAGAAACTCTGTTGTTTTTGGTTTTAATGCATGTGCAACTGTTGCTGCTGCAAGTGTGATGACGCCATCTAATACAACAGGTATTTGCAGCGACGTTGCGCGAAGTATGTAACCAGTAAGCGCCGCTATTTCTAATCCACCAATTTGAGCAAGGACATCTATTGGATCTGTTGTGGTTTTTGCCTTGGTGATTAATTGGTTAACAATTTCTACTTTGCGTGCATAAGTTTCATCATCAATTCCTGAACCACGGCCTGTGACCTCTTGTGCACTTGCATTTGCAAAGTGCGCAATCAGCGCAGCTGACGGCGTTGTGTTGCCGATACCAACTTCGCCTGTGCAAAGAGACCGCGAACCACCAGCTATTAATCTTTCTGCGGTCTGTGCACCAACGCTCATTGCAGCGATTGCCTCTTCTCGCGTCATTGCTGGATGGTTGTGAATATCTTGAGTGCCACCTTTAACTCTTTCGTTGCGCACAGCGCGTGACTTGGAGTCACTTATTGCGCCAACGTTTATGTATTGGCAGTACACATCAGCAACATCTGCCAGAACAGAGACAGCAGCTTTGTTATCTCCCATTACTTCAAGCATCATCCCTGTAATCGCTTGTGGCCATGGAGTAACAGAGTCATCGGCTGCTATTCCGTGATCGCCACCAAAAACAGCAATAGCGGCAGGATCAACAGTTGGTGTGTGCGTATGTGTAATACCAGCAATCTGTGCAGCAACTTTTTCTAGTTTGCCAAGTGAACCAACTGGCTTTGCCAATCCATCAAACTCTTTTTGTACTGCGTCGGCATGTGCCTGTGAATACGTAGGTTGTGTATGAAGCGCGCGATCAAGTGCCGAATCACTGTGTAATAAGTATTGGTGCAGGGCTTTGTAAATATCTGGGCCTGTGTAAGCAAAAGCGGCACCAGCAGCGCGTGCTGCCTGTAAATCTGTTTCGATATCGCCTATATAAATAGTGCGCTCTGCTCTTACTCCTAACGCTTTGATTGCAGCAGTAATCGGCGCCGGATCTGGCTTGTGTATCCCTAATTCGCCCGTTGCTATAAAAACATGAAAGTAATGATCAATGCCAACCGTTGCTAACTTTTTTTTGATATCTGCTGCCGTAATTGTCTGTGTATTTGAAACAATTCCGAGCTTTACTTGTCCGTGTAATTCTTTGAGCAGTTGCTCAACCCCTGGCAGTAATTGCACCGAAAGTTCTTCGTAAGGAACCCCAGGATTTTCTTGCTTAATTAATGTGTTGCCTAGATCAAATAAAACGCAATCAAATTTGGCCTTGATTAAATCAACCATGACAACCAGATTGAGTTAGTCAAAATCACGACAAAGTAAAGAAGTATGAAGCTTTCGGCAATCTGCTCGGATGCACCCAGTACATCACCAAGAACCCCGCCAATTTTCTTTTTGACGTATGCCAAGAACACAAAACCAACCACGGCGACGATTGCTGCTGCAATAAATAAGTGCACACCAATCAATCCAAAGAGCAAAACAATTGTCAGTAATGTCGACGCAAGCACATCTCGTCCACGGACAGCGCGTGAATAAGTCGCGCCCATTCCTTCGTGAGATGGAACAGCAGGGGCCATCATGAAATAAATCGGAACCAAACGGCCCAATGAGTGCGCAGTAATAATTGCGAGAGCTCCAACTTTTGGTGACAATGTCGAAAGAAGTGAAATCTGAATAATCAATTGCAGAACAATTGAAAGAACGCCGTAAGTGCCGTGGCGTGAATCTTTGAGAATTCGCAGACGATCCTCCGGTGTCCATCCACCAACAAGTCCGTCGAAGGTATCTGCTAAACCATCTTGATGAAATCCACCGGTGATAAGAGTTGAAAAAAGAATTGTGATTGCAGCCGCCGGAAGCGCCGGAATTCCTTGAGATAAGAAGTAGTAAAGAATTCCCGTAACGCCACCAATAACCCAGCCCACAAATGGAAACCAAACAGCACTGCGCTGAATAGAAATATCTGGCTTGTGCCCAATTGGTATGCGGGTTAGAAAAGCAAAAGCTACTTTGATGTCATTAATCATTTTAATTCCTGTGCTATTCCAAACTTCATGAAATAAACCTTGTCTGCAGCTTGTGCAAATTGTTGGTTCATGATTCCTGAGAGATCGCGAAATTCGCGCGAAACCGGGTGCATCGGAACAATGCCTTCGCCGACTTCGTTGCTAATAAAGATTGTGGCACCTTTGCGTGCACGGGCTGCGTCAATCACAGATTGGTTTGAATCCGAGCCTTCGCCCATCATGTTATTTGATAGCCACAGAGTGAGGCAGTCCACCAAAACCGTTGCATCAGCATCTACGCCTTTAAGTGCTTTGGTTAAATTCTTTGGTTCTTCTACTAAATCAAATGCTGTTCCGCGATCATCTTGATGTTTTTTAATGCGTGATGTCATCTCTTCATCTACTGCTTCAGCTGTAGCAATAAAAATTGGTCGAGAAGATCCCGCAAGGCTCTTTGCTAGTTCTTCGCCTTTACGGCTCTTGCCGCTGCGGGCACCACCAGCAACGAAGTAGATGCTCATATCTGCATTGAATTCTTAGTCGCAACAATTACTGGACGACCATTGTCCAGAGTATGAATTGTGATTCCATCATCGAATGCGTGCTTCAGTTGTGGCGAGTGAATCACGGTATTTGATGGACCGTCCAATAACACTTTGCCGTTTTGCATAATCACAATGCGCTCTGCATACATCGCACCCAGGGTGATGTCGTGCATGGTTGAAACAATTGTTACACCGCTCTTTTGCAGAGCTTCGATGTGATTAAGTGTTGAAATCTGGTGATGCAAATCGAGTGCCGACGTTGGCTCGTCCAAAATCATTAACTCTGGTTCTTGCACAAGTGCACGTGCAATAAGAACGCGCTGCATTTCGCCGCCTGATAATTGCGTAACCAATTGGTGGCGCATTCCAGATAACTGCATCTGCTCAAGTATTTGTTGTACTAATCGACGACTAGTACGTGATTCGCGTCCCCAACCATCAAGGCGTGCACGACCGAGCATTACGTATTCGGCAACATCCATTCCTGCAGGAATCTCTGGGCGTTGTGGAACAAATGCAACGTTACGTAGATTCTTATAGACCTCAAGACCATCGATGGTGATTGATCCGTCATACGCCTTATTGCCAAGTAGTGTTTTTAAGAATGTTGTTTTACCAGCACCGTTAGGACCGACAAGACAAGTCCACGAACCACGTGGAATATCTAATGTGATGTGATCTAGTGCGTAGAAATCGCCATAGCGAACGGATAGGTTTTTGATTTCGATCATTTAAGGACTCTCTTTGCTCGTAGTACAAATAAAAGAAATGGTGCGCCCACAAAGGCAGTGATAACACCGATAGGAAGTTCTGCAGGAGATAACAA
>Ga0315903_10005580_pt1 | contig 16359 bp, 17 predicted proteins | sample LakEriMetagenome_7_FD_203524 | JGI IMG/M metagenome (GOLD analysis project Ga0315903, IMG submission 203524) | Freshwater fungal communities from buoy surface, Lake Erie, Ohio, United States - Buoy 2 MA119 | ecosystem: Environmental > Aquatic > Freshwater > Lake | place: USA: Lake Erie, Ohio...
TGAATCTGATGGATAGTAATTTAAAATAGTCTCTCTAAATTTATAAAGCATATCTTCTTCGGTCAACTCGTCTAACGATGCCATTGAATAGGCATATATTAGGTCATTTTCCCCAGTTTTTCTTTCACATATGTGTCTGCGTAACATTAGAGTTTCAATCATTTTAAGAACAGCAATTTGAGTTTTCTTTGAATAGTCTTTTTGAAAAAACTGCATTAGAAAAATGAAAGAAGGGAAACACTGAACACGCCAAAGGTTTGTGATATGCATGTTTTTCCAACTTTCGTCAAATTCTACCCAATATATCTTTCTGTAAATTTCTGTGGCATTTCTTATTTGTTTTAGGAAATCAATAATTGAAATTTTACTTATTATTTCCTCCTCGTCATCTGTTTCTGGCTCGTCATTTTCTATTGTTTCAATTTCTTCAATGTTTCCTTCTTCATCTATAGTATCAATGTCGTCTTCTACCGTATAAGCATCATACTCCCCAAGTAAGTCCGCATTTTCAATTGTCTTCATGTAATGGTTTTTAAACTCTTCTACCAGTCCATTAAATGTGATTTTACGTTTTAGAATAGAACAGAAATATTGTCTAAAGAAATTGTCTGTATTTATGCCGTCCAATTCCTTTATTATTTGAGCCCAAATATTTTTTACTTGCTCTAATGTGTTATCGTCATTTATTTTAGAAGCATGTCCCAATAAGAAATTTTTGATTATGTCTGTAGCTGAAAGTTTTAATCCTCTATTATTTATGGTTTCAAACAGTTTGTATGCGTCTTGTGCAAGTGTAACGTCAAGCCTAATTATAACAGCAACGTTTATTAATTTGTGATAAAATAGCTCTAATTCTTCTTCAGTATATTCTGAAAGCCAATCGTCAAAATTATCAATCGCTTCACGAAGGTTTTTATTTTCAATTTCATCAAAGTCCCCATCTGCCATGATAACAAGATAATCAGGGTTGTCAAGGTCGCCAAGTAATAATTTGTTCTTAATAATTTTGTCAGGACCTTTACATTGTAGCATTTTTCTTATCTCATTTGCTGGCTCTTCTTTTTCTATTTTACGAAATGCCTTTTCAAGTGATTTTAATAAAATAGTCAATGTTGTTAATCGTTGTTGTCCATCTACAAGCTCTGGTGTCATAAAACCACCATTGTATGCACCTGCGTGAAGAATAATCATTCCAAATAAATGTCCATCATTATTCTTTAATAGGTCTATGTCGTCAAATAAAGCTGCTGTATGTTGATATTTCCATGAGTATCGTCTTTGATAAGATGGAACAACAAACTGTTCACCTGTATTGGCTAGAAGTTGTGCAAGTGAAAGTGGATTAGTCGCTATTTTCATTTTTTATGTCTGTTAATTTGTAATGTTGTTTGTGTCGTCCTGGCATTGGCTATAACGGTTCTCGGCTTGGCGAAGTTGCCGAACACAAAACTTCAATAGTAGTACAAAATTTAAAATTTAGATAAAATGTCAAACGAAGCACAAAACGGCAATTTTGCCAAACCGATGTTATGCCCAGTTATTTTTGAGGGTCGCAAATTCTTTGGAATAAGAGAATTTGACTGCCATTCAGTTGGGCTTTTTACTGAAAAAACTTTACAAGGCACATTCTTTACTGTGATACCAATTTCAAATGCGGAATACAGAAAGAAAAGCCCAACCAAAGCAAAAGTTGAAATTGAAACCAAAGATGATTGGACTATATTCAAAATGTATAGCGATTGGGGTCAATGTCATAAAATGGAAATACACAATAGTTTGTCCAAAGAAATTGAAATTGCAAAGCAGAAAGCTGTCGAGCAGGGTCTTTTATAATTGGGCATAACGTTTGGCGGCTTGGCGTAGTGGCGGATTTTCACCACAAATGTTGATACGAAGCACTACTGTTTGTTTACCCACAAAACTGTCATACGAAGCACTGAACCCGCCATTACGCCAAACCGCTGTTACCGGCTGGTGTTCTGTCGTCTGTCCTTGCAAACCATTGTCAATACTAGGTTTCACCGTCTTTGTCGTGTCGGTTTGTGTGGTTGCGTATTTTTTATTTTCAGAAGGGAGGGAAGATTTTTTTAATTCAATTTTGTCAGGGTGGGACAGCCACACTCTTTGCCAAGCTTTGGTCTGTGCTTTGGCTTGTGCGGCTTGGCAATGTGTGTGGCTGTTGGGCTGGCTATTCATTTTTTCTTCCTTTGTCATTATTTACAGTTGTCCACCAACACCTTTAAACTTCTCTATAAACGATACTAGCTTTTGAAAAACGCTTTGCTTCTTGGTCAAATACTGAGGATTTAAAGGACTCATTTTTGGTAAGAGTGCATTCAGTTCAGTTCCGTTTTCACTTGCATATTCTCGCTTCAAGGAATTTGTTATGTAACGCTTCGCTGCTTCTTCATTTAGATTTTCTTCTGTGATTAATTCCAATGCTTCCGCTTTCTGTTTGTTTTGAGCAAATACAAAAAATGAGTCTATCACATTCGCTTTGTCTTGAAGTGTGTCAAGGTCTGTCTCATTGATAAAATCAACAACTAAACTCTCTTTTGCTCTGTTTCCAACACTTGCACGAATAACCCTGCGTATTTCAGTAATTAAAGTGTCTTTGTCTTTGGTTTTCTTGTTATGCTCAAAAATCAATTCAAGAATGTAGTCAAGATTTATTTCTTGCGATTTTAATAAGTCAACTTCAAAAACAACATCGTCCCAGTCAATTGTAGATTCTTCTGATTCTTTACCGCTTTTCTCTCGTCTTAACCAGTCACGTATATCATTGTAAGTTGAACGGTAATCCTGAACTGTCCTTTCTTTGAGCAATTCAATTTTTTGCATTGCTGCAATGTCCTCATCTGTTACAAAATGAGCTTTTTTAAATTCTTCAACTGCTTCTGGATTATTGATTTCAATTCCTTGAAGTGCTTTGAGGTGATTAAATTCATCGTAGTTCTGGAGTATGTTTTCTACTCTCAAATACTCTCCGAATAGTTTCGCAAATTCCTTTTTGTCTTTTTCTTTTACGATTTCGTCAGGGTTGGGGAATTTCTCATTTAACTCTTTTACTACTTCAACATAACCTCTTCGTGCCTCACCTGTAACAATGTCTGTAAAGCCTTCTAAATATTCTTTGTAGCTCTTTTCAAGAACCACATTTTTGGTGTTGCTGTCTCCGAAAAGCGTAATTGAATCAATAGTTGCTTTTTCTAAATCACGGAATGTTACAATGTTTCCAAAAGTCTTTGTTGCATCATAAATTCTGTTTGTTCTTGAAAAGGCTTGAATTAAGCCGTGGTAACGCAAGTTCTTGTCAACAAAAAGTGTATTGAGTGTTGGAGCATCAAAACCTGTTAGGAACATTCCGACTACAATAATTAAGTCAATGTCTTTGTTCTTTACACGTTTGGCAAGGTCTCGGTAATAATTCTGAAACTCATTGCTGTCAACACCATAACTGGTTCTGAACATTGAGTTATAGTCATTGATTGCTTTAGTTAAAAACTCTTTGGCAGAAATATCCATTGCGGAAGGTTCAAAGCTCTCGTCAACTATTTCACCAATGGCACTCTGTTCTTCGTTTGCTGCAAAAGAGAAGATTGTTGCAATTTTTAAAGGTTTATCGTTGTCCTTTTGTAGGTTGTTTAATTCTTCGTAATAACATTTGGCTGCATCAACACTACTTACGGCAAACATGGCATTAAAACCTTTATTGCTTCCTTGGTTTCGATGTGTTTTGATTCTGAAATTTTGTAGGATGTATTGAGATATTTCTTTGATGCGTTCTGGATGAAGTAAAGCTTTTTTGTTTTCTGCTGCACTTAATTTTTTCTCATCTATTTCAGTTTCAATACTCTTAAATTGAGGTCTAACATCATTGTAGTCAACTTTGAATTTCAGAACTTTTTCATCACGAATAGCATCTGTAATTACATAAGAGTGTAATTCACGTCCGAAAACGCTTGCAGTAGTTTCAGCACCTAAAGCATTTTGTACAAAGATTGGTGTTCCAGTAAAACCAAATTGATAGTATTTTTTAAACTTCTTAATCAGATTCTTTTGTGCTTCACCAAATTGAGAACGGTGTGCTTCATCAAAAATGAAAACGACTTGCTTTTGATAAATAGCTAAATCACCCTCAGTTTTCATGAGGTTATTTAGTTTTTGTATCGTAGTTACAATAATCTTGTTGTCGTCCTTTTCAATATTTCGTTTTAAACCTGCTGTACTGTCAGAACCATTTACACTATCGGGAGAAAATCTCTGATATTCCTTCATGGTCTGAAAGTCCAAGTCTTTACGGTCAACTACAAAAAATACTTTGTCAATAAAATCCAATTGAGTTGCTAAACGTGCTGCTTTAAAACTGGTAAGCGTTTTCCCTGAACCTGTGGTGTGCCAAATATATCCGCCTCCGTCATTGGTTGACCATTTCTTTGCTAAAAACGAACTTTCAATCTTCCATAATATTCTTTCTGTTGCTGCAATTTGGTAAGGTCTCATGACAAGTAACGTATCGCTTGTGTCAAAAACTGAATAAGTAAGAAGAATATTTAAGAGTGTGCGTTTCTCGAAAAATGTTGTTGTAAAATCTTTAAGGTCTTTAATCAATGAATTGTCAGCCTTTGCCCAATTCATTGTAAAGTCAAAACTGTTTTTGTTTCGTTCAACGGTGTTTGCAAAATAGCGACTATCAGTGCCGTTTGAAATGACAAAAATTTGAATGTATTTAAAAAGTGAAGTTTTACTATTATAGCTTTCCTTGGAATATCTATGAACTTGATTAAATGCTTCACGGATAGCAACGCCACGCTTTTTTAATTCGACTTGAACCAGTGGCAATCCATTTACAAGAATGGTTACATCATAACGATTGGAATGTGTTCCTTTCTGTTCAAATTGAGAAATTACCTGTACTTTATTTCGTGAAATATTCTTTTTGTCAACCAAGTAAATATTTTGAATGTGCCCATCATCAAAAACAAAGTCATAGATATAGTTGTCGTGTATTTTTCTTGTTTTCTCGACAAGGTTATCACTTGGCTTGTCTAAATACTCTTCTACAAAACGAGTCCATTCTCCATCTGAAAATACAACATTGTTAAGCGATTGAATTTGTACTCTTACATTCGCCAACATCGCTTCTATCGTATTTAGGTTTATCGGATTTTCATAACCTTGATTGATTAGGTCTTGAATGAATTCCTTTTCCAGTGCTGCCTCTGTTTGGTAAACAGCAGGAGCCTCATTCACTTCAAAGTGCTTGGTGAATTTATCCAGTACGATGAAGTTATTTGATTCTGCTATGGTTTTATACTGCGACATTTTCTTCAGTTTCTGCTTGATTGTTATTTAGTTTAAACTTGTATAAGTCTGTAATTTGTTTTACCAAATGTTTTAAAACATCCTTTTCTTGATTTGTTAATGCTGAAACTTCTTCGCCTGAAAATTTACTATGGCTTGATAATTCAATAATTCTTTTATAATACCCTTCTCTAGCACCATCAGCATCTTCTGGTAAAAGTTTTTTCCATTCATAATACCCTAAAAAAGTAGAGGTCTTTTCTAATATATTTCGAAGAAAATTAAAGTGATATTTTTGAATATCACCCGATAATCTGACTTTTTCAAGTTCTTCCAATAGGAATAGATGATATGAAAATGGTGAATCTTTAGATTGTTCAATAAGATTAAAAGTACCATCATCTATTTTCTCCAACCGTCTTTTTATACAGTGTCTTGGCTTATAATTAGAACGCTTGTCAGAGTTGTTGAATTCATTGAATAATACATTATAGAATAATGGATTATGGGTTGTAATAATAAACTTTAGGTCAGATTGACTTGATTTAATCAACTCAGCTATATTAACAGCCAATTCGATAAGATGCGTGTCATCTAATGAACTAACAGGGTCGTCAATAAATACATATTGCAAATCGTTAAATTGGTCTGTTTCTCTGTCGGTTTCTTCCGCTTTATTTAAAACACTTATAGTTTGTTCCAGTAAGCTGTAAAAAATGCACCATATGAAACAACTTTCTTCGCCCTTTGAGATTTTGACAAACTCAGAAGGTTCTTCGTTCCCTCGTTCAAATGAAAATCGAACTTCAGAATAAGCAGGAATTGTTACATCATTATTATTCTTATCTTTAATTGTATAGGCTTCATTATATTTTGGTGTCAATTTTTCGTTAGTGTAGCGTTGAAAATGCTTTGTTATATTAGGTTCTTGGCCTTCATCTACTAGTATCCACTCTGTATAATTATTTGGTTGAATTATTAATTTTCTATCTGTATCATAAATTAAATCATTATTCCAATAAAACAAATCTTCGGTAAATGCATTGTAGTACATTATCTTGATTTTTCTTCCCTCTTCAATAGTATCAGAATTTTTTGGAGCTATCAACTCTTTAAATTCTCGTGATAAGCGAGTTTTACCAGAACCATTGAAAGCGTATATTAGTTGTACTTTCACTTTCCTATCAGCATTCTTTAATTTTAGTGCTATATCTTTTAAAGTCTGACCCATATTATAACTCTATATTATTCTTAGGAAAGGTTAGTAATAAATCACGGTAATATTCGTATTGCTTTTTTCTTAACTCAATTTCCTTTGGCAGTCCTTCGATGATTGAGGTAGTGAGGATGTCAAATTTATCGAGGATAGTAACAATACGTTCTTGTTCTTCTGGTGAAGGAACTGGAATTAAAACCTTTTCCAACCCTCTTGCATTAATGGCAGATATTTTCCCCGATGAAATATGTTTTTTTATTTGGTCGTGGAATTGTTTAGTCCTTGTAAAATATGCAACGTATTTTGGGTTTAATTGACTTCTGAAAGAAAAACAAGCATCATGTATTACTACACCTTCATCGCCTAACCAAGCCGTCCCTAATCCAATATCTTCTATGGTCTCTCCAGCAGCCACAATAACAACATCACTATTCTCAGCAACTCTTAGATTTTTTCTTTCAACTAATTCTTGACTAAGAAATGACTTGCTATTGTTTGCCCAAGTTCCATAATGAGTGTACATCTCGCCATAGTGAATGCAAGGCACACCTTCTGAAATCAAATCGTCCTTTACAAATCTTTTGCCTCTTTGAAATTCACCAATTTCGCCTAATAGCTCTCTCTTGATTTGAACTTCATTAAAACTAAAAAACTGTTCTCTGTAAAATATATACTGGTTTTTCCGAGCTGTAAGCTCCGCTGTAAGCTCCGCTGTAAGCTCCGCTGTAAGCTCCGTAAAATTGTCCAAAATACGAACTATTTTATTTTGCATTTCTAGTGACTTTTTAGGATTATTAGGGCAAGGAACAGGAATATGAATGTTCAATATTTTTTCTCTTTCAATACTAAATGGTATAGCTGAACGATTCGATATTTCATAAAGATATTGTTGTTTGTTGATTAGGTGAAAATACAAATATCTATTGCTAATTATTCTTATGTTAGGGTTTACAGAATAGCATATGTCGTTCGCCCAAAATTTTTCTGTTTGCCATTTTACATAGCCCGCTGTTCCATATTGTGCAATTGTGATTGTATTTTCTTCTCTGTTATATTGGTCCGTATATCCCATGTAACCAGTACCACCACTAACAACTGGATATTTACCATTTGTAAGCAATTCTTTTTTGGTAATTCTCACTCCTCGAATTATTTCTGCAAGCTCCCCTAAAGGTTTCCATTCGATATCAAATCCTTCTAACAATTTATCAAGATAACTCATGCTTCAATCGCTTTAATAATTGAGTCAATTTCAGTTCGTAGCTTATCTATCTTCTCTACAGTTTTAGAAACCGCGATATTTAATTCTGCTATGTTTATTTTCTCTCTATGGTCTTTTGTTTCCACATAAGAGCTTACAGAAAGATTATAATCGTTGGCGGCTATTATAGAATTGTCGATTGTTTTTGTGATATGTTCAACATCTTTTTTATTGTCAAACATTTCCATAATCGCTTCAATGTGTTTATCAGTAAGCTCATTATTGTTGGTTACTTTTTTAAAGAAATTTTCGCCACTAGCATCAATAAACTGAGTTTTGTTTTCTGTTTTATGCTTCGACAAAACAAGTAAGGTTACTGCAATTGGAGTTCCATAGAACAGGTTTGGTGCTAAGGAGATAATAGTTTCAACGAAGTTGTTTTCGACTAAATACTTTCTAATCTTTTGTTCTGCTCCGCCACGGTAAAAGATTCCAGGGAAACAAACGATTGCTGCCCTGCCTTTGCTCGATAGATAACTGAGTGCATGTAATACAAAAGCAAAGTCTGCTTTTGATTTTGGAGCTAACACACCTGCGGGTGCAAAACGGTCATCATTAATTAACGTTGGGTCATCGTCACCAATCCATTTTATGGAATATGGTGGATTAGAAACTATAGCGTCAAAAGGTTTTTCATCTCCATAATGTGGGTCAATGAGTGTATTGCCAAGGGCAATATTAAACTTGTCGTAATTAATGTTATGCAAAAACATATTCATACGGGCAAGGTTGTAAGTGGTGTGATTCACTTCCTGCCCATAAAAACCTTCTTCAATAATATGATTGTCGAAATGTTTTTTTGCTTGCAACAATAAAGAACCAGAACCAGCTGCAGGGTCGTATATCTTGTTTACCTTATCTTGCTTGTGCATTGCCAATTGTGCAATGAGTTTTGACACGTGTTGAGGTGTAAAAAACTCACCACCTGATTTGCCTGCGTTGGCGGCATAATTGGAAATCAAAAATTCATAAGCATCACCAAAAAGGTCGATTTGATTGTCTTCAAAATTTCCAAAATTCAGTTCTGCTACTCCTTTCAATACGGCCGCTAAACGCAAGTTTTTGCTTTCAACGGTATTTCCCAATCGTGTACTTGTTGTGTCAAAGTCCGCAAACAATCCTTTTATATCAGGCTCAGATGGATAACCATTTGCAGAACTTTCAATAGCGTCAAAAATTGCTTTTAAGTCTGTATTCAGATTTGGGTTTGTATTTGCTGTTTTTGCGACATTTTCAAAAAGTTGACTTGGATAAATGAAGTAACCTTTTGTTTTTATTGCATCGTCTTTTATATCGGGTGAAATATCTTTGTCGGGGTAGTTTGCATAGTCAATGCTTTCATCGCCACCTTCAATGTAATTGGTGAAGTTTTCACTAATGAAGCGATAGAACAGCGTTCCTAAGACAAACTGTTTAAAGTCCCATCCGTCAACTGAGCCACGTACATCGTTGGCTATTCTCCATATTTTTGCTCGTAATTCTTGTTGTTGTACTAAGCTTGTCATTTTTTCTCTTTTATTAAGTCTGTTGGTTTCACTCCTAGTATTTTGGCAATTTCAAAAAGCACTTCAAGTCTTGGCTGTTGTCGGTTTTGCACATAGCCGTTCACCATGTTGTAACTTTTCCCTAGTTGTTCAGCCAACCAAGTTTGTTTTACGCCTTTTTCTTCCAACACTTCTTTTATTCTGTTCATGTCATTTTGAAATGTGTCCGCAAAGATAGATTTAATATTTTATCTATCTCATTTTTCAATATAAAAACCGTTTGAATTATTGTCAGTCTTTTTGTCGGTGCGTGGGCAAAAAATGGCTCTTTTGGTTTTGCGAAGGGTTGGCTTGTGTGTCGGGCAAAACCAAATGTGCCATTGGTGCGGTGGCAATAAAATTGAATTAAAAAAATGTGCGGTGGGGAAAATAAAAAATACAGAAGGGTCGGCATTGAGTGTCGGCTTACTCGTTGTCCGTTTGCAATATGGTCTGTATGTTGTTCACCTGTCAAAATGGTTTGTCCTTGTGTTAATTTTCAATTTTTAGTCGTCTGTTTCATGTTTGCAGTCGTTTTACACTTGCCGGTAACGGTTTGGCGCTTGGCGCAGTGGCGGATTTCGGAGCACAAAACTGTCAATACACCACAAAAGTTGATGCGAGGCAGAATGTTCAATTAACCACGTCACCCGCCATTGAGCCAAACGCCTGTTATAGGCTGCCTTTCTCTCTGTCGTTAAGTATAAATTTTTAAATATGTCAAACGTAAAATTAGAAGTCAAATTACCAGCATATGCAGTCAAGCATATTGAGTCTGTCCGTGTGTTATTTGCTGTCAATGCAGATACCAAAGAAGTTGAATCCTTTGTTCCAATGTCTATGTATTTAGATTTATTGACCAAGGTTGAAAGATTAGAGTGCAAACAAGCCCAAAACCAATTGTCCGATGGAACTAATGTTTGAGGCATATTCTAAAATTTGTTTCATGGTGTCGCCCGAAACTTTACCATTTTGGTCAACCTGCTTTTTAGCAATAGTCAAGTCATTAATAACTTTTGCTTTAATGTCGTTGTCAATGCTGTTGTCGTTGTTTATGGTGTCAATAATATTGTCTGCCCGAGCTGCAAAGTTGGCTTTGTTGTTAATGGTTACGTTTTGCGATTCAATGACAAAATTATTTGTTGCCCCTTGTCCAGTTACGGCAATGTTGTATTTTCCTGATTCTTGCATTTGTAGTTCTTCTTTTAAATATTTTGAGCCTTTGAAAGTTATTTTTGCTTTAAACGGTTCGGGTTCTGAATTTAGAATTTGGTCATTGAATGGACTTTCTACTGAACTGGTTTCACCTGTCAAAATGTTTTTGCTCACAACAAATGAAAGATACCTTGTTTCTCGTCCAACAAATTTTATTAAACCTTCTTCGGATAGTTCATTAAGTATGCTCTTAATGTCGTCTGTTGAAGTGTCTGGAAATATATGTTCAACTGGGTGCAATTTTCCGTCACCGTCAAACTGTTTAAGATGCAAAAGAAGTCTGATATAATTATTCATGTCTTGTCGTTTGTGTCGTCTTTTAAGGTTGCCTATAACGTTTTGCAGCTATGCGTTCGGCTGACGATAGGAAGCTGACGTATAGGTGCTGTTGTGTGTCTGGTGCGGATTAGATGCACACACTTTCAAGTTAGCACGAACACTTTTTCTTTTCTTTTTTTTAGCGTTGGCAATCAGTAAGTTAGAAATAAAATGAAAAATAATTAAAAAAATATCTTCAAAAGTTTGCAGATATGAATTACTCTTCGTATATTTGTAGAGTAATAATTAATCAATAACAATTAAAAACGAAGCAAAATGAAAAATTTAATCAAAACTTTAAGAAGCAAAAAAACAGGTTACGGACATTTTAGTATCTCAATCGAGATTGATGGACAAGAGTTTAAAACTACAACTACAAACACAATGGCAATTGATGCTGCATTTGATGATTGCTATGATGATGAGGACAACTCTGGAAGATACTACGAAAGTAGAGAAGATGCACAAGAGGCTTTAGTTAATGAGATTTTGAGAGCAAACGAAATCGAACTATAATGACTAAAGAAGAAATTGGAAAGCAAATCGAAGCCCTACGCAAAGAGTGTGGGGTTTCGACTTACGAACTTGAACAGAAAGGAATACACCCTTCTTTACCTGCAACGATTGAAAAAGGACAAAAAGGCTACTCAATGGATAGTTTGATTAAATACCTGAACGCAATTGATGAAGATATTTTTTTGAGCGTAGGGAAAAAAGAAAAGAAAAAGATTTAGATGCACAGGCTATCGGGTTATCACTTAGGTAGCACTTGCACACAACGTTCCGCGGCCTTGCGCTGTTGCCTCCCGTTAGCTATCGGAATATGGAAAGTTAATTTGTCCTGCTAAGATAAAAATAAATGCGAAACGAAATATTGAATTTTAGTAAGTTAACGGCAATGGCGCAAGGCCGCTGTTATGCCCAGTTTTTCTCTCAGTCAGCAATTACCGTGTCAGTGCATGAAATGGAAAGTACAGTCTCGTTTATTTTTACAAGGTTAACAATTAGGTCGTCTTTGCCGTCCATATTAATGTCTGCTATTTGAAGTGGTAATATATTCATTAAAGTGTCACTACTTTCTATGCAGTATATTTCAGACCACTCGTCAAATAATTTCTTACTAGAAAATGTCGTTTTTGATGATGATAATAGTCCTGTTAGAGATGCTCCATCTTCATAAGCAAAACTCACTAAAAAGTCAGGAATACCGTCCGAGTTTAAATTGGCAACTATAACCGTGTCGTAAAAGCCGTCAGATGAGGTTTCATAGAAAATTTCTGTCCCTTCATAAAATAGTCCAAGACTCGCATTACCACTGTCGTTAGAAAAACCTGATATAAATGTGTAACTGTCAAACTGTAATAACTTTGGTCTGATTGGTTTATGTGTCACAAAATCGTGTCCACTCGCAAATCTTGGATCTTCTAAAACTTTTAAGTCAAGCCCGTAATTATTGTAAATACATCCGCACTTTTCTTTTTCATAGTCCCAACAATTACCTGAGTCTAGACAAGCGTCAATGTCAAAAAAACGAGTCATCTTAATGTAAGCGTAACCAGTCAGTGCGATAAATAGAAGTATGAGTGCTAATATTTTGAATCTTTTTGATGTCATCTGAAATTAGGCATTACGTTCCGCGGCCTTGCGCTGTTGCCTCCCGATAGCTATCGGAATACGGAAGGTTAATTTGTCCTGCTAATATAATAATATTAGCTAAACGAAATATTGAATTTTAGTAAGTTAACGGCAATGGCGCGAGGCCACTGTTACCACCAGTTTTATTCAAGCACGAAGGTTGTGTGTATTGTCGTGTGTGTGTCTGAGTCAAGAATAGGCCAATTCCCATTTCTAAACCTTCGTTTTCGTTGTGCTTTTTTTGTCTCTTTAACCTTGTCTTTTGTTTGGAGTAAAAAAGGCCCAGATAGTCTAACAGAAGTAATGTCACGAAGCAGTATAAAGACAACCTCCTTGTTGCTTAGAACTTCATAGTCTAACAGATTAATTAATATTGACTTGCCTATTATGTCTTTTAAAGGGATTTCTAAACGGTCATAACCTAAAGAAGATATTGTCAGTATTGAATTTTCAAAATTGTCTATTTTTACTACTCCATTGGAGTCCGTAAAGCCACTAAACTTAATTCTGTTAGAGTATTTGTCTTTGATGGATATATTACAAAACTGAATTGGCCTTCTGTTGCATTCAACTTTAAGGTTCGCTTGAAAAGGATTCGGTAAGTCGTTAAGAATTTTAAAAGTTGAAAGATGTTCGTTAAGTGGTTTTTCAGTCGTTAAGAAAATAGTGTCGCCCCGCAATCTATATTTGCCATATCCATAAAAGTCAACAAGAAGACAGCAACCATAACTTGATTTAAATTCCAAGGTGCTGTCTGAAACCAGAACATAATTGTCACCTGAAACATATTTCCCAGTCAGCAATGAACTCTGTCCGTGCGCGATATTAAAAGTCAACAATAATATGGTCAGTATGCGTTTCATCAAAATTGGGCATAACGTTCCGCAACCTTGCGTTAGTTGCCGATTGCGTAGTATTAAACTGTCAGCCAAGATAAATAAAATGCGGAAACTAAAGCTTGAACATAGCGTCTTAACTGCAATTACGCAAGATTGCTGTTATAGGCTGTGGTTCTTCTTTTGTGACTGTAAACCGTTTCATATCTTCATTCTACTTATGTTTGAAATAGCAGATATCTCATTTGTCGCAAGAATATGAAAACCGAATCATCAATCTCTATTATAGATAACCTATACGACAAATTATTGCTATTGAATTTTTGTCCCTCTAAAAACGTACAAAGTACTATCTGGGCTCCAATTTTTATATTGCACGTATATCGAGTCTGTATTGTCAGGTAAACGAACTATCACATCAAATAAATTACATCTTGGTGTCATACCACCTCCATTAGGTAGAAAAGTCCTATGATTTACCTGCCATGGGGGAAAAAATCTGTAACCTAATAGACCACTACTTACATAAGCGGTACATTCATTAAATCCTGTAAAAGTTACATTATTGGCTCCTGTGTTAGTAGTGTAGTAATATCCAATAGTTACTACTCTAGTTTCTTGCGAGTTTTCACTAGAAACACCTTGAAATCGACCAAAAATAGGCATGTTTAATGTGTCATAACGGTCTATAAAATATAACATACGATCAACGGTATCTACTCCATCATCATTAGGCAAACAAGTACTATTAGGTTCTTTCTCAACAATAAGCCGTATAAGTTTAGGTGTTTTATTACTTGAAAAGTCTATGGTTAGTGATTTACCAAATCTTGGTTGCAATTCTGTCCCTATATACCAAGTATATTTTTTAGCATTTTCTTCCAGAGCGGTAAACCGCACATTGTTCCAAACACTTGTGTCGGTGTCATAATACTCCCAAAATGGATTTAATCGAAGGGCATCTCCTTCTTCGAACATAGTAAATGCCGCACTTACAATTTTAGCATCAATACACGGATCATAATTAACACATTCAGGGTTTCGTGGGTCATTACATTCTACTTTGTCTTTCTGGCAATTCTGTAAAGAAGTTACTATTAAAACGTATAACAATAGTTTTAGTGTCTGAATTAATCTTTTCATGTTATACCTCTTTCTATTTATAATGTCATTATTAGTCAATGGCTTGCTTTACCATAGCCTATAACGTTTTGCGGCTTTGCGTTCGGGCGGGTTTCGGAGCACAAAACTGTCAACCCAGCACTAAAGTTAAATTGAAAAACTGCACTTGAATTTAAGCACTTCACCCCGCATGACGCAAAACCGCTGTTGGCAGCTGGCGTTCTTGTCCACCGTGTCTGAAAGTCGCTGTATGATTTGGTTTTAGCTGTCATTGTCCGAGTGTTTTCTTGTCTGTTTGTGTCGGGTTGTGCGTGGCGTTTTTTATTTTTTTGAAGCGTTGGAAATTTTTTAAAAACAATTTTGTCCTGCGTTGGCTTTGCAAGCTCTTTGACAAAGCTTTGGTCTGTGCTTGGGTTTGTGCGGCTTTGGCAATGTGCTTGCAAATAGGGTTGGCTCATCATAGTCTGTTTACTTTGAAGATTAACATACATATTGCCTTATCAATCTTGTTATACATAATTTCTTCGTCCTTCTTTGTTAATGCTGTGTATTTAAAATTGCGTTGTTGAAATTTACCACCTGTCACTAGGTTTTTATAATCTCTCCTAAATGTTTTCAGTTCAGTTAATTCGGTGTCGAGTTTTTTAGCGTGGCAATGTTCAACCAAAGTAATTACCGATTCAAGTTCATTTGAGATTGATGTAAAGGAATTTATAATTAAATGGCAGTTTGTCTGTGAAACGGCACTTTTCTGAACACATTCAGTTACGAGTTTATTTACTTCTTTAAATGAAGATTGCAGGGCTTCTATTTTTCGAATGATTACATCTTTTTCATACCTAGAATTCTGCATTTGCTTGTCTAGAAATGCGGGAATGTATATTGCTAAAAAGACTGTTACTAAAAGTGTTGCTAAGTCAACTATGTTGATTTTATCCTCTAATGGAATAAAATTGTAGTGTCTGATGGCAATACCAACCGCAACGCCAACTGCAACTAAAACTAGAGCTATAAGGTATCTTATCATTTGTTGTTAGCGTCTTTTATATATTCCTTAATGTCATCAATCAAAAATGGGTCATCATCACTTTTGAGTTCAAGATTGTCTAGAACAATTTTGTGGTCTTTGTATTCTCTTGCTAAGCCGCCAAAAGCAGATTCAAGAAATGATGTTGCATACCCAGCCGTGTCGTCAAGGTCAACGAACAACTTTTTCTTTTCTGCAAGTGCTTGTTTGAAACGTGGTAAAAGAATTTTTTCCAAAAACTCTTCACCTGGGAAATCGCCCTCGATTTCCTCTCTCACACCTGGTATTTTGGTGTAATCGTCTGCTATTTTGATGATTATTTTGTCCATCTGTTCGTATTGTTTATTTCAAAATATATGAATGTTCCGCTAAATTCCTTTTTCAGCTTCGCAAAGTTATCATTACCCAAGTCTGCTTTCACGTCATTTGAAATGATTTTCAAGTTACTGTAATAATTGCGTTCAAGCCCTTTATAAATCGTTGGCAGCCCTTTACCTCTGTAAGGGATTTTAGTGCTTGATAGTTTATTTCCCGTAATGATTTCCTTTAAAACATCTCGGTTATCCTTTATCCCAAACAGCATTGATAATTGTTCTCTAAAGCCTGAAACGTTTGATGATTTAAAGATGCCAACGCCCAAATCAATAAAGGCAAATGAAACGTGATTATCTTCTTTGTCGTGATAAACAGTAAGCCACCAAGTTTCTTCACCGATTTGTTGTGGTTTAGCGTGATAACACGTATTTGCCATACTTTCCATTAACGCCCGATATACACCGGGACACCGACCTTCTTCACCAAACACAACTTTTGATACTTGTTTTATCAGTTCTGCTGCAATACCGCCTTCGGCTTTTTTGTTTCTTCTTGTGAGAATGTAGTTTTTGTGTTCATCCTCATTC
>Ga0315903_10005583_pt1 | contig 16352 bp, 21 predicted proteins | sample LakEriMetagenome_7_FD_203524 | JGI IMG/M metagenome (GOLD analysis project Ga0315903, IMG submission 203524) | Freshwater fungal communities from buoy surface, Lake Erie, Ohio, United States - Buoy 2 MA119 | ecosystem: Environmental > Aquatic > Freshwater > Lake | place: USA: Lake Erie, Ohio...
CAATACCACCTCCAAGAAGTACGCCGCCTGTTCTATCACCATTAGCAACCCTCAACCATCCACCATCAGAATCAATATCTATTCTTTCAGTTGGTGCTGAAGTTGAACCTACTCTTATTCTGCTATTACGGTAAATATCCGATCCTGTCAGCGTCCAAAAGTTAGTCGCCCCAATATCAGCAGCCAACTCCGCCCCCGTCCTCTCACTGATCACCCCAGTAGCCGAAGCCACCAAGAACCGAGTAGCAGTTGAGCCTAGGTTAGAGATAGTCCTGATTCGGGTTGTGCCGTTGACGTCGAGGGTGTTGGTGGGTGAGTTAGTATTTAAGCCAATTAGACCAGCAGAATCTATAAATAATCTTGACAAACTATTAGTTGCAAGAGTTAATGAATTAGCAGTTGATACTTGAATGGTAAAGTTTCCAGTCGTTAAAATTGATCTATTTGCAGTTGCAGTTAAATCACCTGCTGGAGTTATTCTCCATTTTTCCGTTATTGAAGCACCTTGTCCTGTGATAAATTTTAGACCTATATTGTTTGATCCATCATTAAAAGCCGAAATCTCAGCATAACGAATAGTGCCTGATGCTGATGGGCCAAATTGAATAGATGTTTCTGTATTTACAGTATTTGATAAATTAAGCAGTCTTAAGGTGTGAACTAATGAGCCTGCTGATGTTCTTGTAATTGTTAAAAACTTATTAGTATTATCCCAAGTGAATCCACTATCACCCCCCACCGTATTCACCCCAGTACCAAAAGCTACCTGACCTGAGGCGATTGTTCCTGACACCCTAGCATTAATCTGCCCTTGTATCTTACCAAATGCACCTAATATCGTATCCGTGTCAGCTAGTGCAGTATTTGCACCAACTGTGTATCCTGTTAATACAGACCCTCTAACAGCCGTTGCAAAATCTTGAAAGGTCTTGTCACCTCTCCAATATTGAGCCGTTGTACCTGCTGTGATTGCGTTTTCTTTGTTGTTGAATGTTGACCAATCCGTCCCACTCAAAGCACCTGTCACACCTGCTGATGCTAGGCCGAGAGATAGGACTTGACCAATGGTAACAGAAAGCCCATTGGCAGGTGAGCCGATTGTTACAGGGTTATGATTAGAATTAGACCCACTAGGATTAACAGGGTCTTGCCCTTCAGTCTCAGCAAAGCCAGGAGTTGCAGGAGTTGCCCCACCCCTAGTGATGGCTGTTCTAAACTTATTTATGCTAATATCTGCCATTAAGTAACAGGGTTAATGCCCAAGTCAAATAGTTCTATCCTTGCCGTTCCTCGTCTGCAATCTAGTTGATAGGACAATATTGCCCAATATCTACCCTTATACAAGACCGCCCGATAAGGCTCTATATCCTTTCGCTCTAGTTTGGCTAAGATACGAAGATTTGTCCTTCCTTTTAGGTTTGCCAAGTCCTGAACGATCAAATCTAACAAAGGCAAATCCTCTACGCCATCTCTTGTCCATCCTTCAGAAACAGGATCGCCAGCCGTTAGCAAAGTGATAGCCGATGCTGAGTTATTAGTCACCGCATCGCCTATGTAGGTCTCATAGTCAGGATGAACGTTAGAATAAGGGTTAGAAGTCACTCCTTTTACCCCGATCTTTTCCAAGGATAGACCTTCAGTTTCTTCTACCTTTAGCGAGAAGTTACGATATCTAACCACATATCTATGAGGTGTGCCTCCGTTGCAAATCAGTTGATACAATCTAACCTCGACAGTTCCATCAACAGGGACAGGTACGTTATTGATTGCGATGCTATTCCACACCGATCCTGAACTTACTGCAAACTCCATAACAGTTGGTGTTAATGTCCAATCGAAAGTGGTTGCTGTATCTCTGAATAGGTAGTTTGTACCTACTCTGATCATTAGCCCAACCGAATGAGAAGCAGGATTGATTGGATCGTCTTTAGACACCCTTTCCGCCATGTATTCAAACTGAACAGATAAGGTGTTAGCAGTTTCTTGTGCGATGTCTATTTCTATTCCTGTGCTTGATGTATTCGCAGAAATATAGCTTATGTTTGGGTCTGCTACTCCTGCCGTGGTTGTAGTAGTCCATATTTGGCAAAACTCTGAACCGCTTGAAGATACATATTGAACTAAAGCCGTTGATCCAGTAGGAACAGGCCCAACCTGATTGGTAGGTATTGCCCGTACATAATCCCATTGAAGAAGCTGATAGATTCCTGCATAGGGAGAAGTAGCTGAATTGACAAACCACTCATCCAAATCAAAGTCAGCATCAAACACACCGCCTTTAGAAGCCACATCCAAAATGCCAAGATTCAAGAAAGCGTTAAACTCGGTAAATACTCTTCTTGCCGTTTCTTCAGGCAAGTTTATGTCACAAGATATGTCCTCACCATTAATAATAGTTTCGGTGCTATCCAATGTCAAATCAGACAGGAATCTGTATTTCTTATAAGTAGCATTAGCAAGATCAGGAAGCCTGACCACCCAAAACTCATTCTTCCATAAGAACACCTTGCAAAGGAATGGATTGACCATCCGTTCCAAGGTCTCTGAGAGGTACAATTGATCATTCTGAACTCTTACCCCATCCGTAAATTTGGCTATCTCTCCATCGTTATAAATAGCGTTAAAAGGGATGTTGAATTGCTCAAACACGCAATCAGTTCTTAGCATCCTTGTTTCATGAACTTCGCATCCGATGTTAACAGGCCGTTGCTCAACAAATGACTGATTGAGTGGGCCAAGGATAGCAGACAAGGCATAGGTTCTTGGATTAGGCCATATTGGAAAGTTTGACCGGATAGAATCAAATCCTTTCAATCCATCGGTAGCAGTGAAGGAATAAAGCTTTTTGCCTGATGAATAAGGATTGGTAATGAAGTCAGGGGCAATAAAGCCAACAAACCATAATTCAACACCTTGCCAAAGTTCAACCTTCCATGTCCGATTGCCTCCGATTAGAAATTCGTCAAAGTCACCGCTATCACCTGCCACTGTGAAATCAACCGATGAACCTATAATAGTCTTTAACGGATCGTCTCCCTGATTGCCCCAATTATATTGAATGTCTGCAATATCAATAGGAGAAGATGCACCTCCATATCCATCTTGAAATATCTTTAAATTCCAACAGTCAGCCCCGTAATTAGTGCCGTAATTGCCTGAGTATTTCTCACCATAGCCATCCACAGGGGCATATTCACCCGATGCAACAGCGTAAACTTTTGCATCTCTAGAAGGCATTAGAAATGTAAATGAAGTCGATGTACTTAGCGATGTGGCCAATGGTGCTTGAAACCATTCCACCGAGTTAAACCCTGCCTCTAATGCGATTGCAATAGTCAAGGATGTGCCTTCTTCATAGAATGGCTCAGGTGCTACTCCATTGACTGTGATAGTGCCTCCACCGCCTCTGATTGATAGTATTAGTCTGTATTGTGACATTTAGCCTTTGTTTACTCTGTCCATTGCTCTTTCAGATACCAAAACAATATCATTACCTCGTACTACTGAGACAAGCTGAATTTCTCTATCAAGATTCAAGAATCCTCCAATTCCACCACCTATAAATGATGATCCACCACCTCCTCCTACACCTGATGTGCCTATTGAAGAACCACCTCCATCTAAACCTTGACTAGCCCTTGATTTGATAGCTGAAGATATTGCAATTAATGCCGTTCCTGCTGCGATTGCACCAATACCAGCAGGGATAGAAAGTGGCCCTCCTTTTTTAATAGTTTCCATTAATGAACCAAAGGCAATACCCGCCACACCAAACGCAATCAATTGTTGCCCAAAGTCACCAAGAAAATTAGCCAATGATCCAAGCAAAGATTTTCCGATAGCACTTAATACGTTTTCTCCAGTTGCTAAAGCCGATCCTATCGCATCTCCAACACCTACAAAAGCCTCAAATAAATTTTGCTGTAATGTATTTTTAAGGTCTAAAGTAAAGTTTATGGCAGCTTCGTTTAGCCTTCCTCCGTATGCTTTAAATTCATCCTCAACAAATTTTAGCTTTGCGAGAAAGTCACTAATTGCAGAATCGTCAATATCAGGTACAATATCAGTAGGTGTAAATCCTGAAGTGTCAACGTTTACTTCTTTAAAATCAGGGCTTCCAACTTTTAGTTTTGACCCTAATTCTACTAATTTTTTGGCAGCCTCATCTCTTAATTTATTTGAGGCTTCTATCCTTGCTATTAATTCATCCTCAAGCTTAATTGATTCTTTTTTAGCCGTGTTAGTCTCATTAGTAAATGTCGCACCTTGTTCAATTAATGCAGTAACATTACCCTCAAGCTTTACATTTTGCTCAAGTAGTCTAAGCTTTTCTTTTAACAGTTCTTCATCTTCAGATAGAGTTTCGTTTGCCTTGTTGATCCTTGAAATTAACTGATCATAAAGCTGAATTTCGCCCTGAGTTAAAAATCCTGCACTTTGTCTTTTCTGAATTAATGCATCAATCTGAGCCTGAGCCGATGAAGTTTCAATTAATCTTTTTGTTCTTTGCTCTTCAAGCTTTGTTTCTAAAGTCAAAATCTGAATAGCATTCTGAGCAATCTGATTAGCTGAAGCTTGAGCCTTTGCCTTTGCTAAGATTGATTGAGTGATGTTTTTGTAAGCTACATCGGCTCTACCATTCAATATTTCCTCTTGGCCAATATTTCCAAGGTAGCTTGGATATTGCTTTTGCAAAGCGTTCACTGCCTCTAATCTTTTTTCTTGAGATACAGCCGTGTTTTCTGCTTGCTTTCTTAATAGCTGAAGATTCTGTATTTCTTTTTGAGCATTACCAGCCCCTTCAAGGTTAGCCCTTGATAAATCGTCTAATGTATCTTTGTACTCATCGAGTCTATCCTTTAAAGACTTAGCGGCTTCCTCAGTCTTAAAAAATCCTTTCATCTGCAATACCGTGAATACAGTAGTCAATGCAGAAATACCCAATATCAAAGCATTTCCAGAACTAAAAATAGAAGCAAATGCAGTTTTTAAAGCTGCTGAAGTAGATCCAGTTTGTCCTTTTAGTTGCTGAAACGATCCTGCTAACTGAGTAATGTTGTTACCAACACCAATAATTCCAAACGGAGCATCTTGGATAATACGGGCAAAGTCAGTACCTACCGAGTTATACCTAGCCGTTTCATCATTTAATTTATCAGTTGCCCTAGTAAGTGGCTCAACTCCTGCCGTTCTTAATTGAGCAAGAGCATTTCTAGTTTTTGCAAGGTCAACATTAAGACTTTGAATTGTTTCAATGTCAGTCGCATTATCTAAAGCTTTTTCAAGTCTTTCGGCTTCGTCCTTTAGCGTTTTGATAATACTAACAGATTCACCGAATCCTTTTCTCAAGCCATCGATTACAGCACCTATTTCTACTTGTATCTGAGGGTTAGCCATGCTTTTCCTTCTTTAGTTTACTTGCAATTTCGATTAATTTTTTGGCTTTTTCTAAATCTTCATTCGTGGATACGTATGGCTTGGCTTTCTTATCCCAAGGAAGCGACCAGATAGACTTTGGGTCTAAATGCGTTCCTTTCTTTAAATGTGGCTGAAGACCTATCATAGCGTGCATTCTAAGCGATTCAATCAAATCCTTTTGGTCTAGTTCATGACCTTTGATCAATGCCTTTAATTCAGCCCTATTCAAATAAAAAAGCTGATCGTATGGAATCTTTGTTCTCCCTACAATCAGCATTAAATTCTCTCGAGCCGAATAAACCTCAGAATCCTCTTCTACGTTTTTTTTTCTACCGCCTCATTAATTCCCAACTCTTCAAGCAAGTCAGCAAGGACAGCATTAAATAGCTTCATAACCTCTTTGCCATCAATCCAGTTTTTAATATCCTCTAAGGATACAGGATTCAAAGTCTTTCTTGCACACGCTACTTTATGGCACTCTAATAGCATCGCATAGATCAAATCTAGCTTTGGTATTCCACCATTGCCGAAAGCCTCTGCAACTCCCTTTCCAGTAGCATCTTCAAAATTAGCCAATGCCCCAAGATTAGGGTAAAAGAAAATTTCACCTTCCTTGAAAGGTGCTGAATGGTATTTAGCCATGTAGTTTTATTTAGGTTGGAATTACAGATACAACAGGAGTACCTGCAAAGTCGAAAGTACCTGTAAAGGATACCGCTGTGGTTCTTTCCGCTGTGATTTCCAAGGAGTTTAACTGAGCATCTACGGTGATGATCTTGTCACCTGACTGTGAGCCTCCCCAGATTGTCTCATACACCTCACCGATCATGTCGAATAGATCGAAAGCTGAAAGGTCAGTCACGCCAGCAGATGCGAAGTCAACATCCCCCGAAAAAGAGAAAGACCCTGATTTGTCACCTCCTGCAAGTCTTACCCCATAGTCACCTGTGCAATCGTTACGAACGATAACAGATTCATTGGAGATAGATACTGAGGTTGAAGATTTACAAACAACTGGAATATTATTCCACTTGAACGTAAAGTAAGTACCAAGATTATAAGTGCTCATGTGCTTATTCGTTTATCCAAATATAGAGAAAAAAAATAATATCAAACTTCAAACACATCAAATGTGTAACTAATCAACTTTCTGTAAGCCACCTGAGTAGACCCCTGCTCAATTATTGTCCTGCTAAAGTCCTTTCGAATGTTCAAGATTTGCCAATCAACAGGTAAAGTGATTGATCCAAGAATAACAGCCTGTTGGACTGCATCGCTAATGTCTTCAGATGCTTTTTTACCTCCATTGCCTGTTGGAAACTTAGTCACAATGTCGATTGTAATTCTAACGTTTTGCCTTGTTGAGCAATCGTTATTTGTTGTCTCTGCCTCGTCTTGATCTGTGATCAAAACATAGCATTGGCCGTTCTGATAGGTCGCAGGATTGACAGTAGGAGGGAAGAAAGTATCTCTCACGGGTATTGTCACCCCTGCAACCGTTAGCGGTGTTATTGCTTCAATTACTGCCTTGCGTAGTTCTGAGGATACTTCTTTCATTTGGTTGCTTTGTCTATTTCTGATTCGATTTCTTGTACAATATTAGCAGTTTCTGAGAAGAATGCAGGAAACAAATATGGTCTACCAACTATTGTACCTTGTCCGTTACGGTAAAATTGATAAGCTAAATCTCTAATTTCAGCCGTATAGTTTGGCCTGTTTAGTATTTCCTTTGCACTCAAGCCAGTTCCAAATTCCAACCAAGCCTCTATTTCAAATTCAGGATCGGCAGCTTGTATTCCTACTTTCCACACCAATCCATTTTCTTCTACTACCTTGTCAATTCTTTGCTTTATGTTTAGGTCAAGCCCAGCAAATTGACTAGGTGCATTTTGAATAGCTTTTAATTCTATTCCTGTTGCCACATCTGCCAAAACATCTTTAACAGCTTGAACAGCCTTATCTCCTTGGCCTTCTAAAGCCTTCAAAGCCTGATCCAAGCCTTTAACCTTGACAGACATTACACATTCGAATAAATGCGTGAAAGAATAATCCGCTTATCCCATACAAGCATGGTATGAGATGGATTGATCCTTAAGATACCTCCGTTGGTTAGAAAGGTCTGCAAGCAATAGATTGTATAGTTTAGGCTGAATCTATGAGCAGTTCCAGCACCCTTTGGAAAGGTATAGGTATCCTGAATAGCGTATCCAATAGCCCCATCAATGTAAATTCCAAAGTCAAAGTATCCGTTGGAGTTAGCTATCTCAGCGTTAAAGTCAATCCTGATAGAATAAGTATCGCCAAGTCTTAAAGGTGTAATCTTGTTACTTGCCCATAGTTCAGCCGTACCCATATCCAATGGCTTATAGGTCTTTATCGTACTAGCCCCATCAATAGTCAATGCCGTTTCTTGCCCAGCAGTCAAGGATTGCTTGTTAGATGAGGTGTTAGTCAAGTCCTTATATTCAACCCATCCAGCCACATCATACAATTTATTGACTGAGGTTTTAATCTCGTTCATATTGGCATCCGTTACCTTGTTGATCTCAGCAACAGGATTGCTCGCTAAAGCTACTTTATTGGTATAGGCTATCTTGGTCATAATGTCAGATCTAGAGTTGAATCTAAATTATTTTGGAAGGTCTGTGTTTGTCCGGTACTTACAGCCGTTACAATGTACTCCTTATGCTGTCTCTCGTGGTTGATTCTGATACCTGTCACCTTATGATAGGTTGACTTGTAAAGAATCTGCATTGACTCGTCGGGGGTGAACGAAGACCTGTATTGAATCGCTATCTCATACGTATTAGGTAAGACTAATTGAGAAGCCTCTATTGCGTTTGATCCTCTCAGTTGCTGAACTCTCGCAAAAGTAGTAAGCACAGTTGAAGCCGTTGGAACATTGCCACCGAATCCATCATCCACATCCTGAAACGATACGAATGAAACTTTCTGATCATATTTTCCGAAGTTGATCATAATTGGCCTTGATTTTTAGCCGTTACCACAAATGGCTCTCCTATTCCAATCTTTCCATTTTGGTAAGTGATGTAAGCCCAAAATACCCAATCACCTGCAAGATTAATATCTGATGCGTTCTGTATCTCATACACTAATACTCCATTAGTCGCACTTGTTACAGTAGCCGTAAATTGACCAGTAGTCTTATTTGGCTTGATATACTTGATCAATGCAGTAGAATAGCCTGTAATGTCTTTCTCTACATTCACGGTAATTACTTGATCTGTTGCACCTACTATCATGGAATATCTGTATTTATTGCACTGTTTCCTTCGCTAAGATAGCTAATTTTTGAGGTCTTATCAATTTGATTCTCAATAGCTGATTTACCTTGTGAGTTTCTGACCATCCTTGAATTGCCACTAATAAAGGTCAATACTATTGGCTCAAATGATTGACCTGACCCTTGAAAGCTTCCGATAGTCTGAATTAATCCACCTGATCCGAAGATAGGTATAGGAATAAACTGACCTAATCCTGAGAATAACCCTGCATTACCTACTAATGCTCCGTTTCCAAATATTATTGGTAATTCAAAACTTCCATCACCACTCAATGTCTGAGACTTTTGAACTAATGCACCACTACCTGTAAATGATGCAAAAGAAAACGATCCTGAACCAGCTAATGATTGAGAACCTTGAAGTAATGCACCATCGCCTTGGAATACCGGTACAGTCCTAGTTCCTTCGCCTGATATTGTTTGGCTTGATTGGGTTAATGATCCACTTCCTTGAAAAATTGGAACTGTTCGAACACCATCACCTGATAATGTTTGTGAGCCTTGTACTAATGCCCCACTTCCTGAATATACAGGTACAGTAAATGCACCTGAACCTGATAAGGTCTGCGATCCTTGAACTATTGCCCCTGATCCTTGGAATATTGGAGGTATATGAGTTCCTGATCCACTTATAGTCTGTGAACCTTGCGATAATGCTCCCGATCCTTGATAAATTGGTACTGTTACAGCACCCGATCCTGAGATAGTTTGTGATCCTTGAGTTAAAGCACCCGATCCTTGAAATATAGGAACAGTTACAAAACCTGAACCGCTAATAGTTTGCGATCCTTGGACAAGTGATCCATTACCTTGAAAAGTTGGGTTTTCTGATGTTACAAAATAATCGTCTGACAACAAAACACCAGAAAGACCATCATCCCAAGTGTCTGAAGCCCCTGATTTTTTGTTGTCAAACTGAGGAAATATAACCCGCATTTATCCATGAGGGATTTTAAGCAAACCTCGAACTGTTCCTGTTGTGGTAGTAGAAACCAATTGAATAATAGACAAACAGGCTGAATTGAAAATTTGCTCAAGACCCAATGCCGCCCAATCAAAGATTTCTGTCTTATTCGCCACATTCAAAGGTAACTGCATCAAAGGTCTTGTAGCCGTAAATCCAAAGTTACCTGCTCCAGTGGTGTTAGCTGAGAGGGTGACGTTGTTGATGTCTCGGATAAACTTACCTGAATCTGCTGAAGGAATTAGACCATTCAATGGAATGCATCTTGATGCTCTTACTGTACCGCCTACCGCAAGTGCCGTTAGGTTTCCTGAAGTACCATCATTATAGGTCACGTTAATCGTAGCGTTGGATGCAGTTGCTCCTGTATCTGCGTACCATTCCATCCACCACATAACATCAGAGAAGTTAGTATCACCTCTTCTTGTCACAATGTTATCAGCCGATAATACGTTCAAATCAATGTCTACTGTTTGAGGTGTTGTTAAAGTAGCATTTAGGCCTCCCATGTGAGCAAGTCGATCATGTATTTCAATTGCTACGGCAGCGTTAGAGCAAGTAAATGAAGCAAATCCTGCATAGCTTGTTGCAGGTGCTACTTGTTGGGTAAAGTTCATCGCTCCAGTTAGCGTATTGTTACATACAGCCGTAGTGGTTGGAATTGCCCCTTGTCCTGGTACTCCTGTTGCCCTCCATAGGGAGAAATACTGTCCTGCCACAGCGTTAGCAATAGACGCTTTATCTATTACTATTTGGCTTGAAGTATTACCCAAAGCATTAATCAACTGATCACGGGTGCTTATCACGATGCAGGGAAGGTATAGGTGAATGAGTTGATAGTAACTGTACCACCAGCAATGATTGAAACGTTGTCCAAGTTCAATTCTTGTCCTGATGTACCAATAGTGAAATCAGTGGTTTTTAAAGTGTCCGCTGATCTAAATCTACCAACGGCAGCCGTTCCACTTGTTGAAGCAGTAGCAGACCATGTACCATTTCTAGATACCACCCCCGTAGATGGTGATCCAAAAGCAGGTGTTGGAAGAGTGATTGTTGCTAATAGCGTAGTACCTCCTGATGTTCTGATTTCAAGAGTACCTCCACTATAAAGAGCGGCAAATGCGGCCGCCATTTCATTTCTTGTAGCTGTATTATGTGTCATTTGTTATACGAATAAATCTGATCTATATTTTGTTTCTTCACTAAAGCTAGATTTAGCTGTGTAATAGGTTTGAATGTCAATCATGTTCTGCCTAAATGCAAAGTCAGTAGCAATCCTTTTAAGCATCGCCACCTTCAAATCTTGTGGCAATGGATTATCTTCATTGAACCCTGCTAGGTAGCTGTAATTTTCCACCTCTGTATCATCCGTTGTCACATCTTCAATCCAAGGCCCAACAGGGTAAATACGCTCGTCTCTCTTGTTGTTTGAGATAGTTACTTCACGTTCTACATAAAGCATCCCTGAAGCTTTCTCTGATTCGATTCTAGCCCTTGGAATTAAATCATTTAATATCACAGCATCCCAATCAGAATAATCGATCTGAAGCCATGCTTTAGCCTCTGCAAGCGTGATAGGCTCGGTGTCTACTTGTGATGGGTAATCTATTTGTAATGGTCGTTTAACGCTCATTTTCTTCTAATGTCTAAATTGGCAATCTTTGTCCAAACTGCAATGCCTTCACTAACTAGCTTTGCATCATGCTGTTTCCCAAAGGTAAGAATTTCTCCCTTACGAAATGGAATATAGTCCTGAACTAGTTTGATCATGGCATAATTTATAAAATTATTTCATTAAATGCTTTCTTTCATTCCAAGGCTCTTTTTCTGCCCATATCCGGTAAAGATGGAAAACATACAAAGACCTGATCAATCCTACCTTTAATCCTTTGTCTCTTACCATCTGATTGAAGATCGTATCACAGGCAATGTTATTTTCTATAAAACCACCAACAGACTTCCAAGTTTTGTACTGAAATGCCATAAAGAATCCAGCCACAATGCCTTTATATTCTTCAATTCCTTGCTGATCATATTGCAAAGCTATCTGGTAATGGTTAAAGATATCTCTGTCTTTGTTGTGCCTTTTCTCATGCAATTGATGGGTATTCATTAGCATATTGGTATAACAGCCAACCAAGCCAAATTTATCACCGTCTAAGGCTAAAGCTGATTCAATTCGTTTACCCCAATCAGGAGTTAAAAACATGATATCTCCATCCTGCAAGACGATCCAATCTTCTTCGTTAGGGCTTAATTGCTTTATGAATGCATTGTAAGCACCTCCAATGTTTAAGGAGGTGCTATATGGGTTTGAATACCAAATCTTCATTTGTAAGGCACAAATTCAGCCGAATGCATAAACTTTTCGTAAATCTTTAGATTCTTCTGACCGCTAGTCCTTCTTTCTTCAATCGTCAAAGAAGAAGTAACAGCATATCGCCAATCCAACACATCAAACAAATCCATGCTATTCTTGACATCCATAAATGGCTTTGGAGTCAGTCCTAAGTTGTGAATCCTTTGTGAGTATTCCACGTGTTCAAATCCCCACAATCCAAACTCAGGCCTCATACCTCCAGCAATAGCAAGGCATTCTTTTCTAAGGTAGAGCATACACCCATTTGGAGCAGTATAAGACATTAGCCCTGAAATCTCTGCATCGCACCGGATAGATGGACTATACACCTTGCCGTTGCTCTTTTTATCAAACGTAAGGCACAAATGATTCACATTCGATTCAATGTATGGCTTAAACCAATCGACTTTCTTTGGCCTAACATCGTCATCTACCAAGAAGATATGATCAAACGATTCAGCTAATTCAAGGCACTTATTCTTGGCTTTTGCTATGCCTACATTTCCCTCAAACCTAAAATCAGATTTAACAGGCTCTTTTGATGCATCATCCACCACAAAAATAACTCCGTTAGATGGGAGATACTTTTGCCATTCTTTCAAGGTCTCCTCAAATACCTCTCTTCTGTTGTGGGTAGTTATACCGACCGCAATCTTTTCCATTCTATGAATTTTGGATGATCTGTAAATAGATTCTGATTATACTTCTGATTAAATAGGTCAAGCTTTGCCCACATCAAATCGTTTCTCTCGTTAATGTTCTTAGTCTTGAATGTTTGGCTTCCAAGGTGATCCACCCTGGACATAGGTACAAGCATAGGAGGTAAGTCCAAACGCTTTAGCTGTTCAATCAATGAATTATCTGCAAACCAAAAGTCAAAGTCATTGTCAAGACCTCCGATTTGATTGTAAAGGTCTCGCTTCATCATAAATGCCCACCCTGATAGATTTCTTCCACATTCCCATCCTTTCTCATTTTCGGTAATACCTTTCTGCCTAAAATCAGCAACGGATATAGGAGATACAATCGGATATTCTGCATTCAATAAAGAATGAAGCCACCCATTTCTAAATACTAGGTCATTGTTGCAAAACATGATCCAAGGTGCTGTACCTCTGACAGCCCCAAAGTTTAGATAGTAGTTGTAATTAAATGGCTGATCTGGATTGTAGGTTGTAGCGTTCTGATAATTAAAGCCTCTTCTTTCTTCAATCACAATGCAATTGACTCTTAACCCATTTGCACCCTGAATACAAGTGTTGATTGCATTCTGAGTCATTCTAGTGCCTACCTTGCTTGCATTGGATACAAAGACCACATCCACGGTAATATCTGAATTTGCCATACGTTTGCTTCTGATTTGTGGAATGTCCTCTTGTGCTACCGTGGTCATATCGTTGTAATCGTAGTGATACAACACCTTGTCAATCTTGTATTCTGATTTCAAATAAGGCTTCAAAAGTTTAGCGTATCCGGCATCCTCTGCCCGTTTAAGGCTAGGAAAAGACACTTTCTTTGATACATCACGCTTAATGCATGGAATGTGATTAGGCAATCTAAAATAAGCCTCTGCTGTGTTGTAATCGTTCGGATAGTCCTTTGAGTAGTAGCATATTTTAGGTGCTTGTCCGTTCAAAGAAACCGATACTTGGAAGACAATGGAATCCGCATCTGATTCAGTAGCTTCTAGCAATGTAGCAATGTAATCAGGCTCTATCCTGTCGTCACAATCTACGAAGGTAATGTATTTGCCTTTAGCCATGTCTACCATCAAATTACGCTTATCTCCAAGCATCATGGTCTTGTTATCGATCAGATAAATGATTTCTACCTTTGATTGCTTTTCTATTGGCAATGCTTCCAACTGACCATAAAGCATATCCAAAGACTTTGGTAAGAATGTCGATCTTCTTTCAGATACTGAAGGAACTAGGATAGATAGTTTGATCATACCTTCCATCCTTTAGCCTGATCATATTCCTCCCAAGTTGAAATCATGTCCACAAATCCTAATTCGATTTTGTGCCTTGACTTATAGATCACACCTAATCCATTCTCTTCTTCGATGTAGTCCAGATTCAAAGTGCCATACTTCTTTTTTAGCCCATTCCAAGCCCTCCACACATCGCCAGTCCAAGTTGGATAGTCTCCAATTGGCACTACCTGCTCTTCGTAATTCTTAGGCTTAATGTCATGGATCAAAATAGTACCCCCCTTATTCAAGCACTTCCAAGAATTTACAATATCTCGCTCTACTTGTCTGGAGTGGTGCAATCCATCAATAAAGATCAAATCAAATGATTGAGTGTTTGCCACAAAAAAGGTATCTGATTCAGCACCGTAAATATTGCCTTCATTTGGATAAGCAGGATCAACACCTATCTTTTGCTCTGCCTTGACTGCATTAAAATGCGTTCCATCCCCCAATCCAATTTCCAAGTATGACTTGTATCCGTTCTCATCAATCAAGCCGTTAATAATGTCTATCCTTGCTCTCATGGCATCTTTTCTAATAGCTGTTCAACGTGTGCCTTCATCTCGCTTGCTGTCATCTTGGAAGGCAATTCAATGGTAAAAGGTGTGCAAATGCATTCACTACCTAATTTTGTGTAAAGACCCGTAATCTTTGAGCCTTCAATCTTTTGGATTTTGTATTTTCTCATATCGTTTTGTTTTGTCAAATCTAACAAATCCATTATTTAATAAAAGAAAAAGCCTCGAAAATATTCGAGGCCTTAACATCAACAAAACAAAACAGACAAATTAAGTAGTCTCTAGGATCGCTTTTGCCCCAGCAAAGGTTCCTTTGACCAAAACTGGCACGTCATTCTGAGAAATAAACTGAACCAAACGCTGTTCGATTCTGACAGTCTTCAAGTTATCGATGAAGTCATCACCTGATTCTCCGATAGCAACCTGCAAACCGCTTCTCAATCTAACGTTGATAACTGACAAGTCACCACCAACGAAATCAGCAGCAGTTCCAGTCAAAGCGTTAGTTGGGATGATTCTAACTCCCCAAGCGTTGATTCCGCCTTGAGCATCGAAAGTAACACCAGCAGGAAGGATGTACTGCTTATCAGCATCTTTCTCAGAAAGCATCAAATGGTACTGCCCAGTTTCAACGAAGATACCGTTTACAGAACCGTTAGCTGCTCTTACTTGAGCAATGATACCGTGGATTACATCCCAATTGGTAGCAGACTCAACACCACCTGCCATTGATCCACCTGTAAAGGTAGTAGACTTACCAAGCAAGCCCTGAAGCTGTGGAGAAGAACCGTTACCAGTAAATAACTGATTTTCGATAACTGTCTCAACTCGCTTAACACCATTCTGCTGAATGTAAGAAGCAAGGTATGCAGCATCTTCAAGAAGTTCCATAGTCACTTTCATGTGAACGCCGATCTTTTCAACTTTGGCTCTCTGCTCTTTGTACTGAACATCCAAAGGAGTCTTCTCGATACCTTCAGCGATAAATACTGGAGTACCTTCCTGATCGTATTCTTCAACCCAAACAGCGTATTGAGTGCCGATAGCACCAACAGATACGTTAGATAGGTAAGTAAGAAGTCTCTGTCTGATTGGAGATACAACCCCAGTGAACTCAGAGATAGTCACCTGACCAGAAGAAGCAACGTTTGAGATAGTAGAAGCCAAAGAGATAGCACCTACAGTCTTCTCATTGATTTCGAAAGTCAAAGGGGCTTTCAATCTAGCGTTTGGCTCAGACTTCAATCTTGCGATTTCTTTCTGGATTGGCTCGTAAGCCTTGATGAATGCAGAACGGAAGTCTTCAGATTTTACTTCTTTCTCTACTGCACTCTTTTGCATAGCGATGTCCAAAGCGTCAAGTTGCTTCTGCATTTCTTGTGCCTCTGACTTGGTTAGGACATTGTCCAATGATTTAAGCAATGTTTCTGCCTTTTCGAAGGATTCATTTGCCTTTGCTTCTGCGTTGATAGCCTTTGATTTGATGGCCTCACCTGCTTCAGCGATTACAGCCTTTACGGCATCGATGGTTAGATTTTCCATGTTTCTAATGATTGTTTTAAGTCGGTTAAAGTGATTATTTCCACCTTGTCGGCTTTTTGCTCATTAGAAGTGGTCTGTGCCGGCTTCAGAACTGCAAGAAGTGATTTAAGTTGGTTTTCTAATTTTTCAAGTGTTTCATCGGTTGCATTGGAGTTTCTGATAAATTTCTCCATGCTCCCTAAGTATTCTAAAGCATCATCCATGCTTTTAAACCAAGTATTTCCAGCCTCAGGATTAGCACCTAAGAAGGTTACAGATGAACCTTCATAAAG
>Ga0315903_10005584_pt1 | contig 16351 bp, 17 predicted proteins | sample LakEriMetagenome_7_FD_203524 | JGI IMG/M metagenome (GOLD analysis project Ga0315903, IMG submission 203524) | Freshwater fungal communities from buoy surface, Lake Erie, Ohio, United States - Buoy 2 MA119 | ecosystem: Environmental > Aquatic > Freshwater > Lake | place: USA: Lake Erie, Ohio...
ATTCCGATTGTCTGTGCTGAGGGTTCTTACATGGGGAAACTGGTTGCTGAAGACCGCACTGGATTCGCTGTTCCGCTTGGAGATGCTACAGCGCTTGCCGATCTCTTTTGTTCACTGTTCAATAAACCTGAGTTGCTGCAGCGTGCTTCTTTGGCTATGAGCGCTCATCGGGAAGAGTATCGATTCGAGTCTTATCAAGAAATGGTGATCGACGCCGTGAAGAAAACCGCTGCTAAGGCAAAACGGGTTTCGGTAAATCAGGAGAAGCCCGCATGAACGCGCCATGGAATCCAACCAACGCCGATAGAGTCTGCCTGCCCGATGCTACGATAATTCATTTCCTTGACTCGGAGAGTGTGATTTTCTCGAAGGGAAGGAGAGTTACACATGTAACCAGGCACGGCATCGTACGAATACGATTGCCCTTCTGCTTCCCTAGAGATCTCTGTTTTGGATTCCGGTTAGCTGAGCGTCTGCTGCGCGCTGATAAGTGTCTCTGTCATCCGTTCCGTGGAGGTGTCGTTGTCATCCGTGGAGGAATTGTTTATTATTGGACACATTGTGAGTTGCGCAGATTGGGGGGGATTGCGGGGGATACGCCTTTGCATCGTTCTGCATGCATCGGGGTATCAGGATCTCTCTATTTCGGGGAGTATTTCATGAACCCAGATCGTGGAGAGGTCAAGATTTGGAGAGTTACTGGCGAGGCACCGACGTTGGAAGTTGCTTGGAGGTTTTCGCCCGGGGCCTTGCGGCACGTGCACGGTATTTACGAAGACCCTTTCGTCCCACAGCGAATCTGGGTGACAGTAGGAGACCTTTGCGGTGAGTGCTATTTTTATTTTACGGATGATGAGTTTGCATCGATTCACCGTATAGGAGACGGCTCGCAGCTTTGGCGTGCGGTCGGACTCATGTTCTCGGAATCGCATCTTCTGTGGGGTACTGACAGCCCGTCGATGCCAAATGCGTTTATGGCAATGTGCCGAGAAACGGGGCAAGTGACTCGGATGCAGGAGGTGGACGGCACCGTATGGTATGCAGGGAGAACTTTGGATGGATGGTATTTTGCGTCTTCTTCTGTCGAAAATGGCTTAGGTGTCACCACTGATCAGGCGCGGGTGTGGCTGTCGAGGGACGGATTCAAATGGACTTGTGCTGCATCGTTCCGCAAGGATTGGCTGCCGATGCCTCTTTTCAAGTGGGGTACGATTTCTTTTCCTGCAGGCTATTTTCCTCTCGAGTCTTTATGGATTTTCGGAGAGGCGATTCAGGGTTTGGATGGCAGGTCGATGTTGCTGAGGGTTAGAGTGGACTCCGCACTTCAATACCCCGGTGCTCAGGAAAAAGCCTTATGAAAACCATTGACCTCATTGCGGGCGCGCGTCCGAATTTCATGAAGATTGCACCGATTGTGGAAGCGATCCGTGCGAGTGCGGGGCGGGGTAGCGGGCTGGGATTCCGGCTGGTGCATACGGGGCAGCACTATGATCAGGCGATGTCCGGGAGTTTCTTTGAACAGCTGGGAATACCGGAGCCGGATGAGAAGCTCGAGACGGGGTCGGGGACACAGGCAGAGCAGACCGGGAAGATCATGGTGGCGTATGAGAAGGCCATGATGCGGTCGCGGCCTGACCTTTGTCTGGTGGTGGGGGATGTGAATTCGACGATGGCGTGTGCGATTGTGGCGCGGAAGCTTGGGGTGCCGGTGGCGCATGTCGAGGCTGGGATCCGGTCGGGTGACTGGAGCATGCCCGAGGAAGTGAACCGGGTTGTGACGGACAGCATTACGAATTGGTTTTTCACGACATCGGCGTCAGCCGGTGAGAATCTGCGGGCTGCGGGGGTGGGTGACGACCGGATTTTCTTTGTGGGGAACACGATGATTGACACCCTGCTGCGGCAGCTTCCGAGGGTGCGTCCGCACGAGGGCCTCGCCTCGCTGCCGTCCCGTGGGTACTGGGTGGTGACGCTGCATCGGCCGGGCAATGTCGATGATCCGGCGAAACTCGTGTCGTTGCTGCGCACCATTGAGTCGTCTGCTGGGGGGCTGCCGGTGATTTTCCCGGTGCATCCGCGCACGGCGAAGATTCTGGAGGTGTCCGGGGAATCATTCCCCGGGATCCGTCAGGTCGATCCGCTCGGCTATCTTGAGTTCATTCACCTTGTGCGCGGGGCGGCGGCTATCGTGACTGATTCCGGCGGAATCACCGAGGAAGCGACCGTGCTGGGGATTCCCTGTCTGACGTTGCGGGACAGCACGGAGCGGCCGGAGACGGTGACGGTGGGGACGAATGAACTGATCGGGACCGATCCTGCGGCGGTGCCGCCGGCCATGCGCCGGGTGCTGGCGGGCGAGTGGAAAAAGGGTGCCATTCCGGAGCATTGGGATGGCAAGGCAGCCGAGCGGATTGTGGCTGTGCTTGAGGCGCTTATGTGAGACGATGGAGGATTGGGCGAAAGAGCGGGTGTTCGCCGCTTTTGGATGTCCGGAATCTGCGGACGACCGTGGCGGTGGTGCTGCTGGGGGAGGAGAAGTTTGTGCAGACAGTCCCGTGAGTTGCCTGCGGCATAGGCGGAGGACAATCCGCGGCCGTGGCGGTTGCGGACTTCTGCGTGAGGTGGTTTGAAAGGTAGATACCATTGAAAATCAGACATTTAATTCCGTTGATGCGCACACTTGGCCCCGGCTGGGTGCTGCAGCGTGCGAAGATGCGGGTGGAATCGCTGAGTGGCAGTCTGCGGCGGCGGACACCGCAATGCGGATGGGAAGCGCTGGCGGTGTCCGGCATGCGCGTGGGAAGCGACTGGGCAGTCGCTGGTCGTGGCCTTGGTGGGGTGGGAGATGAAGCGCAGGAACTGCTGGACGGCCGGATCCGGGTGTTTTCCGGTCGGTCCGTTGCGGTGGGCAGTCCGCCCGATTGGTTTCTGAATGTCTGCACCGGTCAGCGGGTGCCCTCTGGGGGGCACTGGACGGAGATCGGTGATTTTTCGCAGGGGGACATCAAGGGGGTATGGGAGGCGAGCAGATGGAGCTGGGCATGGGTGCTGGTGAGGGCCTGGCAGAAGACGGCGGATGAACGTTATCCTGAGCTGTTCTGGACATGGCTGGAGGACTGGATGGAGAGGAATCCGCCGAATACCGGGCCGAACTGGAAGTGTGGGCAGGAGGCAGCGATGCGGTTGTTTGCCGCGGCCTTTGCCGGGGATGCGTTCCGGATTCATCCGTCGTCCACACCGGAGCGGATGGCGAAGCTGAGCCGTCTGGCTGACGCCAGCGGGCAGCGGATGGCCTCGCATCTGGGCTATGCGGTTTCCCAGGACAACAATCATGGGATCAGCGAGGCCGTGGGGCTCATCACGGCGGGAGTGCTCTGGCCCGATTTGCCTGCGGCCGGGAGCTGGCTGGGGCAGGGACTGGAAACTCTGCGCCATCTCTGTGACCGGTTGGTGGCGCGGGATGGCTCGTTCAGTCAGCACTCCTCGAACTATCATCGGGTCATGCTGGATGACCTGTGCTTTGCAGCGGCGGTGGTGCGGCGGGCCGGGCTTGGTCTGTCCGAGGAAGTGGGCGCGGCGGGCTTCCGGGCTGCGGGATTTCTGGAACGGCTGCTGGTTGGCGATGGAGAAGTCATGCGGTATGGGGCCGACGATGGCGCGCGCGTGCTCCAGTTGAGTGGCTGCGGCTATGCCGATTTCCGGCCAACGCTGGCGGCCTGCGCCTTGTTCTTCGGGAGTGCGGATCCCGGGCCGGGGCCGTGGTGGGAACAGGCACAGCAGCTTGATGCCTTTTCCGGGGGAGGAGGCCGCGACGGGGCTGGTTTCCGGAGGGATGCGGCCACCGGACGCGAACCCGAGGGGGGCGTTCATGTGCGGAGGCGTGGCAGTGCAGCGATTCTGTTCCGCGCGCCCACCCGTTTCCGTTTCCGTCCGGGGCATGCGGATCACCTTCATGTGTCAGTGCACGACGGGGAACGCTTTCTGGTGGATGATGTCGGTTCCTATTCGTACAACGATTCAGGTAAGCGTTGGTCGGGTTTTGGCTCTGCGGTCTTCCACAATGTGCCGACGGTTGACGGCGACGATCCCATGGAGCGGGTCAGCCGGTTTCTCTGGCTGCCGTGGACCCGTTGTCGGCTTGAGGTCAACGAGGCTGACCGTCTTGTGGCTTCTTTTGAGGGGCCGAATCATTTTCTGGTGCGGCGGGAAGTTCAGATCCGGGCGGATCACTGCATTGTGCTGGACCACATCGAAGGCTATCGGGAGGCTGACCTTGCGCTGCGCTGGCATGGACGGGACCGGGACCATCTGGCTGCGATTGCGGTGAGCTGCAGCAATCCGGGAGTGGTGGAGAAATGGTACCACCGGGACGAAGCGAGCGGACTGGGATTTCATGCGCCCACCTATCATCATCTGGAACCGTCATGGTGCCGGGAATGGACAGTACGGGCAGCCTCCGCCAGTTTCCGTTCCGTGATCCGCTGGGGAAGGGATGATGCGCAGGAATCATGAAGGATGGATCTGCATGAAGATTCTTTATTGTCATCAGCACTTCACGACCCCCAACGGGGCTGGCGGCATTCGGTCGTACGAATTTGCGCGTGCCCTCGTGGAAGCTGGTCACGAGGTGACGATGGTATTCGGCATGCGTGGCGGCCTGGGTGTGACCATGAGGCCATGCGAGCGTACAGGGAATCAAATCGGCGAGATTGATGGCATCCGGCTGATCGGACTGCCATTCGGGTATTCCAACCGGCAGAGCATCCGCGAGCGGATGGGGATCTTTCTGGGATTTGCGTGGCAGAGTCTGCGGCTCGCGCTGCGGGAGGATTACGATCTCATCTTTGCCACGTCGACTCCGCTGACGGCAGCGATTCCGGGGATTGCGGCGCGCTGGCTAAGGGGCAAGCCGTTCATATTTGAAGTGCGCGATCTCTGGCCTGAACTCCCGAAGGCGATGGGGATGAAGAACCCGCTGCTCCTTGGGGGCATGTGGATCCTCGAGGGATTGGCGTACAGGTCATCGGTGGGCTGTGTGGGCCTCTCTCCGGGCATTGTGGAGGGCATTCAGCGGCGCTCATCCGATGGCCATCCGGTGGCGCTGATTCCCAATGGCTGCGATCTCGACATCTTCCATCCGGGGCTGCGCGGGAGCATTGATGTGCCGGGCATCGAGCCGGGCGATTTCGTGGCGGGGTTCACCGGGGCGCACGGACGTGCCAACGGCCTTGATGCGGTGCTGGCCGGAGCCGCCGAACTCAAACAGCGCGGAAACCACCGCATCAAGTTTCTCCTCATCGGGGATGGGTCGGAGAAAGCGAGACTGATGGCGCAGGCGGAAGCCGAGGGCCTGAAGAATGTGATCTTCCTGCCATCCATGCCCAAGAAGGAACTGGCTGCGATCACAGCTTCGCTCGGCTGCGGCCTCATGTTCCTCGACAACATCCCGGCCTTCTACCGGGGAACCTCGCCGAACAAATTCTTCGATTACCTCGCGGCCGGCATTCCTGTGGTCAACAACTACCCGGGCTGGCTTGCGGAAATGATCACCGAAGCTCAGTGCGGGGCAGTCGTGCCTCCGAGCGATCCTGTCGCGCTGGCCGATGCCCTTGAACGGCTGGCATCCGACCCGGAAGGATGCCGCAGCATGGGGGCCCATGCCCGCCAGCTGGGAGAAAATCAGTTTTCAAGGGATGCCCTCGCCACAAAGTTCCGGGACTTTCTGGAGAGCAATGCGGGCGTGAAGAATCCGATTCGTCATGAATGAGCTTCCCTCGCACGACACTACGCAAGCCGTGGGTGCCGTTGATCTCCTGGTGGTGGGCGCCTCCGGGCATGCCTGTGTGGTCGCCGAGGCGATTGGGCCGCAGTATCGGCTCATGGGATTTGTCGATGAAAAGTCGGATGGCAGCTTGGTGGCAGCGTATGGACCATTGTTTGGGAAGCTTGACATGGTCGGCCCATGGCTGGCTGCACATGAGAACGGCGCAGTGCATGTGGCGATTGGCGATAACGACTCGCGTCGGAGGGTCGTTGCCGGTTTGCTGGAAGTGCATGGAAGCATTCGTTTCGCCACTGTCATTCATGCCCGGGCCTGGGTCAGCCCACAGTCGGTGATTGGAGCCGGGTCGATGATCTGCGCCGGTGCCATCGTGGGCGCGGGCGCAGTGGTGGGAGAGCATTGTATCCTCAACACCCTGTCGTCACTGGATCATCACGGTTGCATGGGAGAATTTGCTTCGCTTGCGCCGGCCGCGGCAACAGGAGGTCGGGTCAGCATTGGAGCAGGTTCCGCCATCGGTATGGGTGCGATGATCCATCAGAACATCGCCATTGGGAAGGACACGGTGATTGGCAGTCAGTCGCTCGTGAGCCATGATTTGCCGGATCGGGTCGTTGCCTTCGGGAGCCCGTGCCGGGTGCGGCGATCACGTGAGCTTGGTGAACGGTATTTATGAAGACGAGAGAGATCGGAGTCGAGGTGGAGCCGCGGGGAAGCGTGGGAGCCCATGCGACCCTGTATGATCAGGTCAGGTGTCTCCCTGCGGCTGTGCTGCATGGGATGAGCCTGCTTGCTGGGGGTGCTTGTTACGTGGTGGATGCGGGGATGGTGGGGCGGAATGTGGGGAGGTTGCTGGGGGCGATGCGTGGGGAGTATGGGAGGTCGGAGGTGGCGTATTCGTACAAGGCGAACTATGGGAAGGCGGTGATTGCGGCGGCGAGGGAGGCTGGTGCGCTGAGTGAGGTGGTATCGTTGCTGGAGCTGGGGCATGCTGGTGCGCTGGGGATTCCGGACGGGGAGATTCTGTGCAATGGTCCTGGCAAGACCGAGGCGATGCTGCGGGAGCTGATGGGGCGGGAGCTGATTCTGATTGCTGATTCGCTGGCGGAGTTGGAGCGGATGGAGGTGCTTGTGAGGGGTGGGCTGGAGGTGCGGGCGAGGCTGGGGTTGCGGGTCAATCCGAGGCTGAGTCATCAGCGTGGGCCGAGTCGGTTCGGCGTGGATCTGGGGGATCCGGAGCAGCTGGCGGCGGTGCGGCGGGTCATGGGGGAAGGATTGCTTCCGTTGCGTGGGCTGCATCTGCATCTGAGTGATGACCGGAGTGTGGCTGGGTTTGGGGAACGGATTGATTTTCTGGCGGAGGCATGGGAGGCGCTGGGGGGTGGGCCGCTTGAGTTCCTTGACTGTGGTGGTGGGTTGGCGAGTGGGATGCCTGAGGAAGTGAGGCAGCAGTTGCCGTATGCGGTGGCGACGCTGGAGGAATACGGTGCAGGGATGGCAGCGGCCATGAAGCGCCGATTTCCGGGGGAAGACGTGACGTTGTACTGTGAGCCTGGCACTGGTCTGGTGGCTGACGCCGGGGTGTTTGTGACGCGGGTGGAGGATGTGAAGGTGGTGGGTTGGCGGTCTCTTGCGGTGGTGGACAGCACTTATTTCTGTGCGAATCCGATGCGGACGGCGACGCGTCCCGCCTGTTTCCGGGTGCCTGCCGAGGGGGCTTGTCAGCAGGTTGCGGCACCCGTGACGGTGTATGGCAACAGCTGCATGGACCTCGACCGCTGGATTGATGACTTCGGGGAGCCGCTGGCGGTGGGGGATCTGCTGGTGCTTGCCCAGAAGGGTGCGTATGCGCTCAGCATGTCGTCCATGTTCATTCAGGGGATTCCAGCCATGGTGCTGCTTGAGGGTGAGAACTTTTCGCTGCTGCGCCCGCGAAGCGGGGTGGACATGCTGGGCCGGATCAGCTGAACTATACGATTATCATGGTGATGCGGGAAGCGGAACAAAGCGAACGGGATGCCGTGCCGGGGCAGGGCAGGGGCGTGTGTCCCTGGGTTCCTGATTTCCTTTCGGGGGAAGGGCCGTGCTTTGCGGTGCTGTCCTCTGCGGAGGCCTCCGCGTGGCGGGCTGTAGTGGCGGCGGCGGCCGTCAGCGACGCCGGGCATCTTCCCGATCTGTGGTTGCATGCGGAGGCCCGCGGCGAAGGAACCGCCGCCCTCTTTGTGTGCCGCGAGGGTGGCGACTTTGTGGCGCTGCCCCTGCTGCTGCGCCGCATCGGTATGGTGCCTGGGTTGGAGGCATGCGGGGGCATGGATGCGGTCTCGGTGGGTGACTATGCTGGTCCGCTGGCGTCGCGGCCTTGTCTTCCGGCCTCACTGATCCAGCATTTCCAGAGGGAACTTGCTGCCGAACTGCGCCGCCGCGGTGTCATCTTTGTTTTCTCCAAGCTGAATCCGATCCTTGAGCAGGAACCTCTTCTTGATGGAGTTGGATCCACCGAGTACGCGCAGACCACCGTCTCCATCGACCTCACGCTCTGCCCGGACGAACAATTCCGCCGCTACCGGCCGAGGCTGCGCAGTTATGTCCGCAATGGATGGCGTGACGGGCTCGAGCCCTGCCGCCTCGATTATGAGCAGCATCTTGCGGAATGCCTCGAGATCTATGCGGAAACGATGGACCGGGTGGGGGCTGCTCCCGTTTTCCGATATCCGGATTCCTTCTACGCGAGCCTCCGCAGTGCGCTCGGCGATCGGTTTCACATGTTCGGTATGCGTCACGACGGAAGGCTGGCGGCCGGCTTCCTCTGCACTGAATGGAACGGCGTCCTCCAGGGAATCATCAGTTGCGTGCGGACCGAGGCGTTGTCGCTCTCTCCGGCGCGGGTCATGTATGATTTCGTGCGGCGGTGGGCCACGGAGCGGGGCTGCCGGCTTTTCCATCTGGGAGGTGGCACCTCCCCGGCACCGGATAATCCGCTCTTTCGGTTCAAGGCAGGCTTCGGGGATCGCCGTCACGAGTTCCGGACCTGGAAATGGACGATCGACCCAGTGGCTTATGGGGAAGCCTGCGGGCACCGCGCCGCATGGAATGCCCGGCACGGGCTGGTCCCGGCCCGCGCCGATTTCTTTCCGGCTTACCGTTGTCCCACCTGAACCTCACCTGATGAATCTGTCTAAACCCGATGACGCCATCCATGGCAGTCCGCCGCCGCGGGCCGCCGGGGACCATCCAAATGTCCTGCTGACCTGTGCCGGGCGCCGCACCCTCCTTGCGGAGTCCTTCCGCGAAGCCCTCGATGGCGAGGGACTCCTCTATGGGGCCGACATGGCTCTCGAAGCACCGGCCCTCCGCATCACGGATCGCAGCGTTCTCGTCCCTGCGGTCTTCGATCCCGACTACATCGATTGCCTGCTCCAGATCTGCTGTCAGGAACGGATCGGGCTCGTTGTCCCCTTGAACGATTTCGAACTGCCGCTGCTGGCGGCTGCCCGAGATCGCTTCACTGCCATCGGAACGGTCGTCATGGTTTCGTCGCCGGAAGTGGTCGAAATCTGCAAGGACAAGTGGCGGACCGGCGAATTCCTGCGCATGGCGCAACTCGATGCCCCCGCCACCTACCGCAGTATCGACGGAGCCGCCGCCGCCCTTGATTCAGGCCGGATCAGCTTCCCCCTCGTCATCAAACCGCGCTGCGGATCGGCTTCCGTCGGCGTCGAAATGGTCCACGATTTCGATGAACTGGAGGCGACCTGGTTCCTTGGCCGCCGCCGTCTGCGCCGCTCAATCTTCAGTCACATGCACACGGCCGGCGAGGAACTCATCATCCAGGAATGCCTTGGCCCCGTTGAAATGGGCCTCGAAATCATCAATACCTTCGGTGGCCGCACGGTCGGCGTGATGGCCCGCCGCAAACTCGGCATGCGCGCCGGAGAAACCGACCGCGCCATCACCGTGGATGACCCGCGCCTGACCGAACTTGGCTGGCGTGTGGGGGAGGCCCTCCAGCATGTCGGGATGCTCGACTGCGATGTTATGTTGGGCCCGGACCGCATCGTGATTCTGGAAATGAATGCCCGCTTCGGTGGTGGCTACCCGTTTTCCCAGGCCGCCGGTGCCGATGTGCCGGCTGCGCTCATCGCGTGGGCCTTCGGGCGTCCTGCTCGTGAAGCGTGGCTGCACTGTGCTCCCGGTCTCTCGGCCTGCAAGGCTGACCGGCTTTTCCCTGCGGAGATTCGGCAGGCTGAGGGGCTCACGCGGTGATTCGTCCCGTCCGAGTTGCCGAGCAGGTCCCCAGCCATGAGAAATGCTTCTCACCACCCGAAATGAAACCTAACGACCAACCTTTGCGCACGTCCGAATTCCGCCCTGCTGATTCCAGTGTGGAATTCCTTGCCGCCATCAATGAACTCGTGTCCGCTGGCGAGCGCCGTGCGCCGGCAGCGGTGGACGATCGCCTTCCCATAATCCTCGTGGTGGGAGCGCCCCGCAGCGGCACAACCGTCCTCATGCAATGGCTCAAGGCTTCCGGATTCGCCGTCCCTTCCAATCTCGCCGCCCGCTTCTTTCCCAATCCCCGCTTTGCAGGTATGCTTCAGCGGCTCCTTAGCGATCCTTCGCTTGGCTACCGGGATGAACTTGCCGTAGGCGCGGCGGGCGACAGCTTCTCGTCGGTTTTCGGGAAAACCCGCGGCGTCCTCGCTCCTCACGAGTTCTCGTTCTATTTCCGTCGGTTCTTTCCCGTCACCGTCGGGGAATCATTGCACCCGGAACAACTCGGGGCCTGCGATACCGCGGGATTCCTTGCGGGCTTGCGCGGCTTCGGTTCCGCTCTAGGATCCCCGCCTGCGGTCAAGGGCATGCTTGTGCAGTACGACCTGTCCCTGTTTCTCGCAGACCCGCGCGTGATCATCATTCATACCATCCGCGATGAGGCGGACAATGTGGTGTCGCTGCTCAGCCACCGCAGCAGCGTGGCAGGTGATGTCCGGGAATGGATCAGTGTGCGACCGCCGGAGTATGCATGGCTCAGAGAACTGAGTCCCGTTGAACAGGTGGCCGGGCAGGTCCACTTTACGAACATCCACCTCGGATGCCAGTTGCGCAGCTTTCCGGAAGAACGAGTTCTTTTGCTCCCTCACGACGATTTCTGCGCGCATCCGGCCCGCCTCCACGCTCTCCTCAGTGAAAAGCTGTCGGCTGCGGGATTCGAATGGACCCGTCCGTACGACGGCCCTGAATCGTTCACGGCGCGCCATTACGATCCCGCTTCGGTGGAATACCGGGAGGCAGTTGCCGCCCTCGGCCGTGTCCGGGAGTTGGCGAAGGATCGCTGGCTAATCTCTCCATGAATCGGCTGCCTCTCGCGGTTAATTTCTGTCCAACTGGGATGGTGCCGCGGCGCCGGGACAGCCCGCATGTGCCCATTACGGTGGCGGAGATTGTGGAATCCGTGCATGAAGCCAGCGAGATCGGGATCACCATTGCTCATCTGCATGCGCGTCTTGACGACGGCACGCCGACTGGATCTGTGGATGTCTACGGGAAGATTTTCGAAGGTGTCCGGAGGCATTGTCCGGACGTCATCATCTGCGGGAGCAGTTCCGGACGCGACTGGCCGGAGTTCGAACGGCGTGCCGAGGTGCTGGACCTGCGTCCGGATCTCTGTTCGCTCACTCTTTCGTCGCTGAACTTTGCTGCCGCCGCCTCGGTCAATGAACCGGAAATGATCGCCCGGCTCGCTGGGCGCATGAGGGAGCGGGGGGTGGTTCCCGAGCTGGAGTGTTTTGACCTTGGGATGATCAATTACGGGAAATACCTGATCCGCAGGGGTGTGCTGAGCGGGCCGTTCTACTGGAATCTGATTCTTGGAAACATAGCTGGCATGCAGGCGACGCCGTCGGAATTTGCTGCGGCGCTTCAGGCGATACCCGCGGGGTATGTCTCGGTTGGGGGTATTGGAAGATCTCAGCTGACGGCAAACGCCATGGCCATTACGCATGGATGCGGCATCCGTGTGGGACTGGAGGACAATCTTCATTTCGACCGCGACCGCAGGCAGTTGGCCACCAATGCCGAGTTGCTGCAGCGGGTGCATCGGCTGATGAACGAGATGCAGTACCGTTCCATGAGCGGGTCTGAATTCCGCACGGCGATTCTTGGTGCGCCGGGATCGAGTCCGGACCTGACGGGAGTGAGCGGGATGATGCGGCCATGAAAGGGAGAATCAACCGCACTGGAAACGACTGGGGTTGCCTTCCGGTGGTGAGGGAAAGGGCGCTGGAGACGGCAACGGGCGGTTGTTTTCATTCTTACCGGAACATCCCCTCGATGCGGAGTTTGGCCACGCAGGGCATTCCCTTCGGGGTGATCGCGTAGGGCAATCCCGCCGCGGTCGTGCGTCCCAGCGACAAGTGGTTGATTTAAACCTGTGGCCTGTCATACGGCATTCTTCATCTTCTCTGCCATGAATGCTCCCGCGTATCCCCTGCCTGCATGGACCCGATGGGGGCGCTACGATGCCCCTGCCGGAACCTACCCTGGCTCGAAACGCATCATGGACCTCGGACTTACTCTGGCAGCTCTGCCGTTCTGGGGCCCCCTGCTGTTGCTGGGGGTCCTGCTGGTGGCCTTTCGCCTTGGACGCCCAATTTTCTTTGCGCAGGTCCGCACCGGCCTCGAGGGAAAACCGTTTCCGATGCACAAGCTGCGTTCCATGTCCGATGCCCGTGGTCCCGATGGAAAACTCCTCCCCGATCGGGAGCGCCTCGGCTCGTTCGGCCAATGGCTCCGCAGTTCATCACTCGATGAACTCCCCGGCCTTCTGGCTGTCATCCGGGGGAAGCTCAGCCTCGTCGGTCCCAGACCCCTTCTGCCGCACTACCTGCCTCTTTACTCCCCGGAACAGGCCCGCCGTCACGACTCTCCTGGTGGACTCACTGGCTGGGCTCAGGTCAATGGCCGCAATGCCGTCAGTTGGCCGGAACGCTTTGCCATGGATGTCTGGTATACGGAAAATGCCAGCCTCGCGCTCGATATCTACATACTCTTCCTGACCGTCGGCAAAGTCCTCCGCCGCTCTGGAATTGAAGCCCCGGGTCATGCCACCATGCCCCCATTCACCGGTTCCCAGCACGCGCAGCATCCGGAAACCAAACAAACCTCCTGAAAGCGTATGGGAGAACCCGGGCCGGCAGCGGATCCGGATTCTGCAGTGGATGGAAGAGCGACTGCCCCATGCCTCATGGGAAAAATCGTTGCCGCGCTACGAGGCCGGGTTCTTCAGCTTGCTCCTCAGACTTGGAACGATGGTGAAAAAAGATGGCCGGATGCTTTCCGCCTGGCCTGCAGAGACGGCTGCTGGCTCAGCGTATGAAAGAGATGCCGTACCGGTTGATGGGCGGCTCTGAATTCCGCGCGGCGAATCCTGGTGCACCGGGATCGATTCTGGAACTGGCGGTAATGAGTGGGACGATGCTGTTATGAAAGGGAGAATCAATCTGATTGGAAACGACTGGGGTTACCTTCCGGTGGTGTGCGAAATGGCGCTGGAGACGGGAATGGCCGATTGTTTTCATCTCTACCGGAACATTCCCTGCGAGGGCAGTCCGCTGACTGCGGCTGGCAGGTTTTCGTGGAACTACGTGACTCACGAGTTCGGAGACACGGATGGACTTGCGGATGCGCCGCTGGCGTTCGGGCTGACCTTTCCGCGGGGCAAGGATGTCTGTCTGCGTTATGTGGGCGAGGTGGCTGGGCTGCGGCGGGAGTCCTTTCCGAGGATCATTCATCCGCGGGCGTATGTGGCTGGATCTGCCGAGGTGGGCCATGGTTGCCTTGTTGAGCCCGGGGCGGTGATATCCAGCGAGGCGGTGCTGGGCTTCGGGGTCACGGTGAAGAGGAACGCGTCGGTCGGGCATCATGCGGTGGTGGGCGACTACTGCGACATCAGTCCTGGTGTCTGCATGGCGAGCCGGGTGGTGGTGGGCCGGGCGGTCATGATTGGTGCCGGGGCGGTGATCCGGGATGGGGTGACCATTGGCGAGAATTCCTGGATTGGGATGGGAAGTGTGGTCACGAAGGACATTCCCGCCGGGGTCATTGCGTATGGCAATCCCGCCGCGGTCGTGCGTCCCAACGACAAGTGGTCGATTTGAGTGGAGCCGGGGTCTCCGGCGGCTGCGGGTCAGGTGGGGTAATTCCCATGCAGAAGGCGCTTCCTTGCCGGGAGCGCCTTTTTCCGTGTTTTCGGGAAGAGGGATGTGTGGTGTCCCGGGGCTTGCCGATGAGTGATTTGTGTGCGTGGAGGTGCGCTGATTATGCTGAACACATCTTTCAGTCCGTGGCCGAGTTTCACTGCCGGGGAAGCCGACGCTGTCCGCAATTGTCTGCTGTCGAACCGGGTTAATTACTGGACGGGGAACGAGAGCCGGGAATTCGAGAAGGAATTTGCGGTGTGGAGTGGTGCGCGCTTTGCCGTGGCGCTTTCCAATGGCACGCTGGCGCTGGATGTGGCGCTCAAGGCCCTGGGGATCGGGCCGGGCGACGAGGTGGTGGTGACGCCGCGGACGTTCATTGCGAGTATTTCGTGTGTGGTTAATGCGGGTGCCACGCCGGTCTTTGCCGATGTCGAGCGGGACAGCGGGAATATTTCTGCGGAGACGATCCGGAGGGTACTGACGCCGCGCACCCGGGCGATCATCTGTGTGCATCTGGCGGGCTGGCCGTGTGCCATGGATGAGATCATGGCGCTGGCTGCGGAGCATGGCTGCAAGGTCATCGAAGATTGTGCGCAGGCACACGGAGCGCGCTACAAGGGGCGGCCGGTCGGCACGATTGGTCATGTGGGCGCGTGGAGTTTCTGTCAGGATAAGATCATGACGACCGGGGGCGAGGGGGGGATGGTGACGACCAATGACGAGGCGCTGTGGCGTGCCATGTGGAGTTTCAAGGACCACGGCAAGAGCTACGAAGCTGTCTATGAGCGGCAGCATCCGCCGGGGTTCCGCTGGCTCCATGAATCGTTCGGCACGAACTGGCGGATGATGGAGATGCAGGCGGTCATCGGGCGGCTGCAGCTGCAGAGGATGCCGGAATGGACCCGTGTGCGCAATGAGTACACGGAAGCGATCCTTGGGGTCTGCCGGCGGCATGCTCATGTCCGTGTGCCGGCTTTCCGCTGTGCCTCCTCCTGCGGGGAGGGCTGCGCGGCCCGCAGTCAGTGTGTGCATGCCTGCTACAAGGCGTATGCGTTCGTCCGGCCGGAGTGCCTCGCCGACGGCTGGAGCCGCGACCGGATTGTGGAGGCGGTCATGGCAGCCGGGGTGCCCTGCTATCAGGGATCCTGTTCTGAAGTCTATCTGGAGAAGGCCTTTGATGGGACGGGCTGGCGTCCTGCGGAGCGTCTTCCGGTGGCCCGGGAACTTGGCGAGACCAGCCTCATGTTCCTTGTCCATCCCACGCTGCGGCCGGATGAAATCGCCCGCGCCTGCGAAGTGCTCGATGAGGTCCTGCGGCAGTCGGGTCGTCCGGACTAACACTGGCGGTACGGAAGCGCGGATGAGGTTGGGCGTGTTCCCGGGGCGGGCTGTCATCATGATGAAGCGATGAATGTCCATCATCTGGAACTGTTCTACTATGTGGCCCGGCACGGCGGCATCAGTGCGGCGGCGCGGCAGATTCCCTATGGGATTCAGCAGCCGGCCATCAGTCTGCAGATCATGCAGCTGGAGGATGCTCTGGCGACCACCCTTTTCCACCGGCGGCCCTTTCAGCTGACGCCCACCGGCGAGACGCTGTTCCGCTTTATTGAACCATTCTTCGGGGGGTTGGGTGAGGTCGAGCGGGTGCTGCGGGGTGGGGCGGCCCCGCGGCTGCGCATCGGTTGTCCGGAAACGGTGCAGCGTGAGTACCTGCCTGCCGTGCTGCGCGCCCTGCGGAAGCGGATTCCCGGGCTGCAGTTTTCGCTCGTTTCCGGACGGCTGGAGCAGATTGAACAACGCCTGCTCGCTCAGGACATCGATGTCGGTATCTCGGCACTGATCGGGAAGCGGCCCGAAGGTGTGAAGGAACAGGAATTGATCCGCCTGCCGATGGCGCTGGCCGTTCCGGAGAAGAGCGGGTTTTCCGCGGCGGAGAAGATCCTCGAACGCGACCGCATTGATGTTCCGCTGGTATCGCTTCCCGCGAGCGAACCGATGTGCCGTCTGTTCCAGCAGGAACTGCGGAAGCGGAGCCTCGAGTGGCCGGCCTCACTGGAACTCGGGTCCCTTGAACTGGTGTCGCGCTATGTGGCCGAGGGTTATGGGGTCGGTCTGACCGTTGATTCCCCCGCGCTGCACGCTGAAGGAGTCAGGCTCCTTCCGCTCGCGGATTTTCCAAAGGTTCCGTTCGGAATCATCTGGATGGGAAGTCTTTCCTCTGCAGGCGACCATCTCGTGGAAGCGGCCCGCGCCGTAGCGCTCCGCATGATGGGGCAGTGAGATTGTGGGGTGGGTGCCATTGCCTGTTCCGGGGGCAGGGAGTCCGGCGTTGGATCGGGGCTTGTCTCCATTTCCGCTTCATGGTATG
>Ga0315903_10005586_pt1 | contig 16344 bp, 11 predicted proteins | sample LakEriMetagenome_7_FD_203524 | JGI IMG/M metagenome (GOLD analysis project Ga0315903, IMG submission 203524) | Freshwater fungal communities from buoy surface, Lake Erie, Ohio, United States - Buoy 2 MA119 | ecosystem: Environmental > Aquatic > Freshwater > Lake | place: USA: Lake Erie, Ohio...
TTTTAATGCTTCCATAATTTGTTTTATTTCTCTATCTTTTACTCGTTGTCTACCATCAAAATCATATTTGTATGATTTTTCTTCTATTATATGCTCTTCTATTATTTTAATTCCAATTGATACATCTATAACTGATGGGTATAAAAATGTAGTATTACTTCCATCAGTATATTCATCGGAATTTGCCCAAGTTGTATTATCATCTATTTCAAATGATAAACTTTCTACAAATCCAGGAACTTCTTTATATAAATCTCCAATAGAAATTCTTACTAAATTTGGAGCCATAGCATATTGTTGGTATGCACTATTTTCTCCAAATTGTATCGCTTTTATTTCTTTATCAGGGAATGCCAATGATTTTAAATAATTTATCTTTATAATCATTGCATCTCTTTCTTTTATTGTAGTATAATACAACTTTAAATTAAATCGTAAAGCCCTTTCTACACCACCATATCTATATATGTTAAATGGTGAACCTAAATATTTAAAGTTAGTCCAACTCGGTGTAACTTCTTCTGATATACTACTTATAGCTCCTACAAATGGAACTTTTAAAGAAGTTTTTCCTTCTGCTGGTATAGTTTCAAATGAAACAATTATATGATTTGCGTATTCTTTCTTTTTTAATTCAGTATTGGTAATTGTAATTGCCTCTAATAGTTTTTTCTGTCCTTCATCCCATGCAGTTCCTTTGCCAGTTGAATCTCTTTTTTCTAATTTGCCAGATTTATTTTTAAAGTGGCTTGAAAATGTTTTTTCTTCTCTTAAAACTGTTGGTTTACCAGTTGCATCTTTTGGGCCAAATTTAGGTCCAAATTGTTCATCGGTTGAATAATCTTTTAAGTTTTTAGCTAAATTTTTTAATCCTCCTTTAGTAATGGCTTTGATTGCTAAATTAGCAGCCATACCTCCAATATTAGAACCACCTTGCTTAAATTGTGCAAATAAAGATGCTGGTGCTGGAGATTTTTTTACATAATAAGCCGTATCTTTTTCGATTGCTCTTTTTAAACTTTCTTGCGTTTTAAATAAAGATATCGGTTTACTAAATGGTGTATTATTTTTAAATATTGTATCAGATGGTCTATTCGCAGAACCACCTAATGCACCCCCAATTTGATTACCTATTAAATCTGCTATGGCATTAGGAGAAGATGTTAATAAAGCAGCGCCTCTCGGTGGGTTTATTAATCCTCTACTTTCAATTATAGCACCGCTACTTAATCCGTAAAGTTCTTTCTTTTTTGATTTGAAAAGGTCTTTAAGTGTTGCCATTTATAGTTTACTATTTACTATAAATATCTTTATTATAAATTTATAGGAATTATTAAGCTCTAACTAATGCGTAGTTTGTTTGAGCTTGTGCTAATAAAGTTTGATTAACTTTTCTACCATCCAATGTAAGAGGGTTATTTGCTGTTATTCCCGTACTTCTAGCTATATCTTCCAATAATATCGTACTAGCTGCTAGTAATGATACCATTTTATTTTGTGCATCTCCTGTAAACTTCAATTCGTTTTGCATTTTAGTTTGTACTTCTGAAGTTTTTTGTGCAGCGGTTGCTTGTGCTGCCGTTTGCGCTTTAGTCGCTTCCACTACTGGCTGATTAGCTTTTGTTGCCGCTGTAACTGATGTTTCTTCATTTTGATTTAGTGCTTTAGCAAGGTCTCCACTAAAATCTTTTTCTTGCATTTTACCTAAACCAAGGAAAGACCCTATATCTGATTCTGCCAATCCATTCCACAGTTTTGCAAAACCATTGTAAATGGTTTCAAAAAGAGATACCATTGGTCCTAATACCGTATATATTAAATCAAAAAATCCTTGTTTAACAGTTTGCCATGCTCCTGCAAAATCACCACTTAATAATTGACCAAATGCTCCAACAATATCAAATAAAAATCCAAAGATACCAATTAAATATTGAAATGGTTGCATAAGAGTTGTTCCTACATACTCCGCTATAACTGAAAATACACTACCCAATCCATCTTCGAAACCAAGTCCTTGTAAAAATGTATTAACAGCTTCTATAACTGGTTTAAATTTATCTCCAATGGCAGAAAACTTACCCATCATACTATCCCAAGCGTTTCCAAATCTTTGAGCAACTCCAGGTGCATTATCATTTATCCATCCACCTAATGAATCTCCCAAAAATCCACCTACCATCATACCCAATGGTCCACCAAATGCCGCACCTAATGCCGCACCACCTGCGGCTAGTCCACCTTGAAGAAGTCCGGCGCCAACAGCTTCACCTGTTGTTCCACCTTCTGCTTTTTTATCCATAAATCCACTAACACCACCAATTACGCCTCCAAGTCCAGCGCCACCTACTTTGGCCATTTTTGACATTGGACCTGTTAATGCTCCTGTAATTCCTTTGCCACCACCTTTGAAAAATTTACCTATATCAGGTAAAAAGTTACCAAGTAATCCACCCAAACCAGCCGCAGCTGCTCCACCGGCATTTTCTGTAAATTGTCTTTCTATATTTAATTTATCTATTGCTGCTAAATAATCTACATATGCCGCTGAATTCAACCAAGCATTATCCTTCATTGTTTGAAGTGCTGCATCCGCAACTGCTTTTTGACCCGCTATCATAGCTTGTTGTGTATTCAATGCAGATTCTGCACTTTGTTTCAAAGTTAAAAATGCTTGGTTAGCCGATTTAGCACTTTTTTCTTCTAATTGACCTACTTTTCCAACTCCTTCTTGATATCCAGGTGTTCCTATTTTTTCTAAAGAATTCAAATCCATTCCACCCAAAGCAGATTGTAATTGTTGCTTTTGGAACATATTCATTTCGGAAGGTTTCAATCCTTGCGCTTGTAATGCTTTCAATGCTCCTTCTTGGTCACCCGACATGAATTTAGCTCTTACTTCAGATAGGTTCACATTTTTACCAAGCATCGCTGATAAACTCATTTCGGCTTTGATACTATCTTTATAGTTCAATACCATACTTTGACCAGCCTTAGCTACTTCAGAAAAACTAACACCCAATGATTTTGCATAAACAACTTGTCTAGCTAATGCTTTACCGCTTTGTACTTGATAATCTAATGCCATTTCAGATGCAGATGCAACTTCATTCATTATATCACCAACATTTAAGCCCGCTTGTTCAGCCATAGCTCTTGTACCTTCGGCCATATTTAATGCACTACTAGCAGAAACTCCATCTAATAATTTAAATGCTTGTTGTACGTTTGCCAGATTATCTACTGATATACCACTTCTTTCAGCAAATATTGCCATATCAGCGGCTAATTTTGGAGAACCACTACCTGATTTAGATGCGGCAGTTGTAGCATTTGCAATCGTTTCAGCTGATATTCCTGCTAATTGTAATTGAGATGCTGCATATCCTACACTTCCTAATCCTTTACCAAATAATGCCGTTTTTGATGCTGCATTAAATTGTGCAGCCATTTCTTGTAATTGAAAACCAAAATCTTGTGATGCCTGCTGTGCTGCAAATGCTAAATCATTTTGTGCCTGTGCAACATTTTTAGCTCCTTCTATTTGATTCTCTTTAATATCATTCGATGCTTTGATACCAGCTTTTAGAGGAGCTCCAAAATAATCAAATGCTAATTTTCCAGCAGCTGCTCCTAATGCAATCAATGCAGCTTTACCTAGTTTACCATTACGAGTAATATCTTCTAGAGCATTACTAAATTCGCTAGCGAGTGGAATACCACTACTACCCAACTGGTCGGTTGCTGCAGTGATACCCTCCATAGCAGCTGCACTTCTTTGTGCCGCTTTTTCAAATGATTCTAATTCGACTCTACCTTGTGTGAATGTTTCAACTAATTTTTGACCTGCGGCAGTGCTTGTATCTATCATGCCTACAAGTTCATCAAATGATTTAAACGATTCTTTTACTAATTCATTGTATTCTTCTTGTCCTATTTTTCCTTGTGCTAGTTTAGAAGCACCTTGAGCAATAGAAATATTCATATCTCTATAAGCATTAGTAGCTTTATCGATATGTCCTAATTGTCTATCATCAAAGCCAGCCGTTTCAACTATACTTGATATGTCTGTTATTACATTTTTAGAATACTCTAATTTTTTTGTAAATTTTTCTTGTAATGTAGTATGGCCTTTTAAACTATTTGATATACTTACCAACGTATCATCTAAATCATCGAAATTTTTTAGATTCTTCAATACTTTATTTTGCATTGAATCGATTACATCTAATTGGTCTTGTTGTAATCCTAAAATTATTCGTTGTTGCTCTACGATATCTTGTAGACGTGTTAACTCCGAACCAGTTGCAGTAGCGGCAGCTTTATTTGCCTCAGCAATTCGTTGGCTAGTTAGTTCTATTTCTTGAAGTAAATCTCTTCGTTGTTTATCGTTAGGAGTGGCCATTTACCAATTAGATTACTTTATATTGTATTTTTTTGCAAAAGTATCCCAATGAGACGTATCTGCTCCAATTGATTTCATTAGTTCTATATGACGTTTTGTATTTTGAGCAACAACATCATCGTAATCTTTCCAAATATCGGCAAGTTCTGGACTTTTCTTTTCTAAATTGTTTATCCAAGCTTTTTCCTTTCCATCAGCTTTTGCTCTAAAAAAACTTTTGAAAAAATCGGATATACCTGCTTCTGTTATTTTTATTTTTTTAGGCATATTTGTTTTGTTATATATTCCTATATAAATATCATCTTCTTCTTATTTTAGAAGAATTATTTGATGAAGATTTATTTGTAGCCTTATTCATTGCTTCGTTTTCACCTTCTTTAGCCTTTAATAATTCTCTCCAATAGAATTCTCGCAATTTAATAGGCATATAGTATAAGTCATGCCAATTGAATCCACCATTGGCATAATAAATCATTTGAAAAATCTTTTGATGTAAAATTACAGAATAATTACTCGCTAGGGTAAAAAAAGTCTAACCCAAATGGGATTCGGAGAGCCTCCTTCTCACCTGTATATGGGGATTCGTATTCAAATTTTAAATCTAAATCTGGATTTATACTAGCTATATATTTTCTTAATCCCTTTGAATCACCTGCTAATAATCTATTTGATACAAAGTTACTGATATAACCTAAATCTCTATTACCATCTACTTCAACAATCATTCTTCTATATCTAGCGGTGATTTCCGTACTTCCCTTTGTAGTTTTCTGTATGGCTTCAATATCTTTATTTATTGCTAGTTCATCACCATGCGTTAATAATTTGAATTTTATAGAAGTTTTAGATACTGGTAATGTAAAATCATATTCATTTTTTCTGTTCAATATAGATTCATCAATCTCTTTAATTTTAATTTTTGATAAATCTACAGTCGTTTTAACGGGTTCGTTTTCATTTGGGTCGGTAACTGTAACTTCATATTCCGGTCCAAATGCCAATACTCTCGATGATATTAATATTGCATTTTTATCACCAATTAACAAATCGTTTGGGTTTACGCCCGGCTCCACAACTACGGATTCCAATAGTTTATCCAAATGCATACCCTTCTTAACCAAATTAGCAGATGTAAGAATATCTTCTTCCTTCGCTGTCATTAGTTTAATTGTGATTTCTCCTTTAGATAATGGATGTCCTTCTGGATAACATAATCCTTTAGATGGTAAACTAATAACCTCTGTTGGGAATGGGTAATTTCTTTGTTCATAGGATGGAGTTGCACCCAATCCTCTTGTAACTTGTTGTTCTACGTTTTGTTGTTCCATAATAATAACTATATTGTTGTTTATATATAAGTATATATAAAATAAAAAAAGGAGAACATTTCTGCTCTCCTTTTAATCTATTCAAAAAATAATAGTTTAATTATATTCCAACTCCCTACGTTGTAACAACTCAGCCTTAGCTCTCTCATACATTTCCCAATCAATCAAACCCATCTCACAATAATCAATATTCAACTCCATCGAACTAACTCCCAAATGGATAGCTCTACCCTCTACGAAGTTACAATACTCAATCACACTCATACCTCTCACATCTAAAAGTTCCATATGTTATTTATTTTAAAGTTTAGTATTCGATTAAAGAAATTGGAACGATAAACACACCACCACTCTTTACACTTAATGTAGCTTTGGTTCGGTTAATCTTATTAACAGATAACTCTTTACCACGCAACTTGGGGTGATTTACTGTAACATTCATACCAACTCTCAATCCTACTTTGTTTTCTAATGATTGGATGGTACGTTTTTGCTTAATCAAATCAACTACTAATTTGTTGATGTTACGCAATTCCTCAACTGATAATTTTGATAATTCTGAATAATTCATATCTTTGTTTTTTTAAGGTTTAAATTTTAAAATCTTTATATACTTTCGAAAGTTGCTCGGTTTTAATCCATTTTGGTTTACTTTTTGAACCTTTAATCTGGCAAAGTGTTTTATCATCTTTGGTTTCCAATGAAATATACACCATACCTTGCCAATAGTAGGAATTTATTCTAAAAAATTCGTTTGGTTCTAATTGAGGTATCATATCTTTAACTCTTATTACATAGTAAAGGTAATACATTCTGCTATAAAAGTCAAGTCTTTTTTCAATTATTTTTGAAATTTATAATGGTTCTAAATAAGACATAAAAAAAGAGGGTAGAAAATCTACCCCCTTTTCAAAAATCATTATTTTAAAGTTTAAACAATTTAAAGATTAGTATTCTAAAATTGCGTAATCATATGCTAATGTTAATTCTATTGATAATGGGTCATTTGAAGCCCAATCCAATTCACCAAAATTTGCTTGTGTAATAAATGCTCCTTTCAAAGTCCATTGTTCTACTTTATCACCAACTGGTCCCAATAAGTAGAATGTAATATCCTTCTTATAGAAAGCAGCGTATCCATCTCTACCTGTTAGAGATTCATGTGAGCTTCTAATCCACTCCATTACTTGCTGTGCACCTGATGGTACAATTGGGTCATAAAGAGTGATGTTAATATCATCCCAAGTAGATTTTCCCTTAATCTTTCTTTTTACGTTGATATGGTCTAATTCTACTACCTCTGATGTGAAAGTTGGTCTTGCTGCGGTTTTAATCATATATGATTGGATACCGTCGATTTCCATTATAAATCTATTACCTAACTTTGGTTCAAAATTGGTATAGAACATTTTATCAAACTCTAATACTTCTGGCATTTTATTTCTCTATTTAATTGTTTTCTTTATATAAATATTTACTTTTTAAATTATCCGTTAAAAGCTGCGCCAGTTGGTAAGATGTTGAAATCAATTTGAATGAATTCAGCTGTCTTAGTTGGTTGTAAGTAGATAGCCCCTTTCATAATGTTTCTATCAATTACATCTGGTGTGTTATTAGTTTCATCCATTACCACTCTGAAAGCGTAAAGACCTTGTCTTTGTTGGATTGATTCTAAGTAAGGATTAACGATATTTAAGAATCTATTTCTAGTCTCTGAAGTGTTTTGTTCGAACACTAAGTAACGAGAAGTAGAAGCGATGTACTTTCTAACAGTCAATAGTAATCTTCTTACGTTGATTCTATCTAATGCTGAAGGTTTATCTTGTAATGTTTTCTGTCCAAATACTACAATACCTTGTCCTGGGAATTGTACGATTGGGTTTACTTTGTTTTCGTATAATGAATCTTTTTCAGATTGTGTTAATCTATTCAATACACTTACTGCTCCAATTAATCCACCTCTATTTAAACCGGCTGGTGCGAACCATTCTGCTGCTACTCTATCGTTTGCTGCGAATACGCCAGGTAATAATACTGATGGTGGAACAGTGATTAATTTATTTGTGTTAACATCAATTGTTTTAACCCAAGGATAGTAAGTTGCTACCATATTTGAGTCGATAGATTGTGCTTCAGTATTTGCTTGTGTGATAGAATCACCTGCTGCAGTTGTATCTAAAATATAGAAACAATCATTTCTTTGCTCAACCATATCCAATACTGATGTTGCTACTGATGAGTGTAATCTTTTGATAACACCTGGAGTTACAATCATATTAACATCAAACTCATCTGCATTTGATAATGCTGCGATGTGTTTAGCGTATGCTACCGAGCCACTCTTTGCTGCAGTTGATAAATCAAAACCTTGTGAGTTACCTGCTGCAATATCACTTCCTTTATTGATTGTGATTGCCGGACTCATACCATCGAATCCACTTTGGAATGCTACAACAAATTGTGCTAAAGAAGAACCTACTGATAAAGCTGCTCCGTTTGTAGCTGCATCATCTAATCCAAATACAGAATTAGAACCTTTACCTGCTCCTGTTGGGATTGGTTTTAAATAAATAACATTATCTGTATTGTTATCTAAATCAATACCACCATATTGTGTTGCTGATGAAGTTACAAATGTTACAGCCGGAATTAAATTAGCTCCTTGTGCTGCTGATGCAGAAACTGGTAAAGAATATTTATCGTGTCCGAATGGTACTGCTTGAATAGGAGCGTTTTCATTTAGGTTTACAATTCTAATATATTTTGAATTATTTACCCAATCACCTGTTTCAGTAATTTTACCTTCAGAATTGATTGATAATTTTCTATCACCAATTACTCTACTAATATAGTTTGGAGAATTAGGGTCTAAGTTTACATTTGCCCAAGTTTCTAATACTGTCTTTTTCTTATTAGTATCGGTAAAATCTCTTACAACAACAGTGAATGTACCATAATCAGTACCATTTACACTACCTGCTGCTTTAATATTTGTAATACCAACTTTTACTTTAGTATTTGCTTTATTTCCAGCTCCTAAAGTTTCAAATTGGAATAAGTCGTATCTATCACCACTAATAGTTTGTGATTTAATCATTGGAGTCAATGCTTCTTGTGCATCAAATGTAAACAACTGGTCATTTAAAACAGTTACAGATGCGCTAGTTGCTGCTACAAATCCAACCGAATGATTTTTAAAGAATCCATAAACATATGGTTTTTTAGAACCAAATGGAGATGTTCCAAATACAGCTTCTATATCATTTACATCAGATGAATCCAATGATGCAGATAATAATCCTGCATTTGAACCTGATAATAAGAATTCTCCGGATGAACCAGATGTTACGGTTGTACCTGCAAATCCACCATTCAAACTTCCTGATGTATTAAATAGAATACCAACTGATGCCGATACTGCGCCTGAAATTGCAGTTAATAATAAAGGAGCGGTTTCGGTATAACCACCAACACCTGCTACTCTACAAATTGTTGCAGTTCCTGCTTCTCTTAAATAATTTTGTACTGCCAAAGGAGTATAATAAGTTCCATCAGCTTTTCCAAACAATGTTTCAAATTCAGCTTGTGAATTAACAATTGTTGGAGTTAAAGGTCCTTCTAAGAAAGGTCCAATGAATGCTGCACCTATTTCTGCTACACCTTGTTGTAAGAATGAAAGGTCGTTTTCTTTTGTAAATACGCCTGGTGATACTATTTTCTCTGCCATTTTATGCTTTTATTTAATTTTTTAATGTCTACTATAAATATAATCTTTTATTTCAAAACAACAAAATAATGTTATTTATATGTTGGTGAAAAATAATCGTATATTTTTGTGATATCAGTTGAACCTAATTGAGTATTATAAAACAATACTGGTCCTATTTGTCCGTTGAAATAATAACTATTATCACCATATCCGCCGCCGATTTGAATCAACGCTGATGTAGTATAATTTTTTGCACCATTTGATATAGTTCCTCTTGATGTAGTATCGGTATATCCAACGTTTGTGCCATTTAATGCAGCTGTATAAGAAATCATATACCAAACATTCGTTGATAGTGTAAATGTATTACTATTATATTGAATAGTTGTACCATCATGTATAAAATATGTACCACTACCATTTGAATTCAAATACAATGCCATTTCTCTTGTACCACCACTATTTTGCTTACCAAAAATTTGATAATACCCATTAGCAGGATGTGATGCGAATCTTACCCAAGCAATTACCGAATATGCTGATGTATTAAATTGAGTATATCCACCATTTATATTAGATGTACCATCTTTATACCAAAATTTGTTTGAAGATAGTGACCAATATTTTTCTTTTCTGCTGGCTCCGTTGTTGTATGTTGGGTTTGCTCCAGTAATACCAATACCATTTGGTGCTCCAGCTGGTCTAACACCTGTTCCCCATCCTGTCAAATCTAACCAGTCAGTACCATCTGTACCATCCGTAGATGCTGCTTTTGATGGGTCTAAGTACATTCTTAAACCTGCCGCAGGGATTGATGGTTGTGTTGTTGTTCCTTTATTGTGAGAAATAAATCCGTTTGCTATGTAAACGTCAGCTTGCTCTACGTTAATAGTTGCAATTTCAACATCTTCGGTAACTATTTCTATATTAGTTACTTCTACTTCAACTGTTTCTCCTAAGAAATCATCCCACTTAACAATCATATCTCCAATAAGGATATCTTCTACATTCTTAAAGTGATATTTTTCTATTTCAGAATCAAATACCCAAAGAGGGTGAGTTCCTGTAGCTTTAATTTCACCATCATTTAATGAGAAATATCCACTAGCAAAGTTATATACGATATCAGCTACAACAACGTTTTGTGCCGAACCCGATTGTGCTTCTAATTGATAGAATCTCCAATCAACTTGGTCTGATTCTGGGTCTTGGTTTTCATCAGGCAATCCGTTTGGCACCCATGCTTTAATTTCATCACCCACATTTAAATCTTCAACTGCTACCGATGTACCATCTGCTTTTTCAACCATTGTACCAAATACCAAACAAAAATCTGGTTGGTTAATTGTATTATAAACATCTACTGCGTATAATGTTTTAGTAGATGTTGTATTATAATTAGTTGCAGCCAAATTATATCCATCTGCATATTTCATTGATAAAACCGAAGATGCTTCTGAATAGTTTGAAGATGCAATTGATGCGGGTGTAATTGGAAACGATGGAGATGCACCTAAAGTTGGAGAACCAACTGAAAAGTTTGCATTATCAAAAGTTACAGAATAGTTTGCTGCTACACTACCAACTTTTGAACCATGTAAAGAACCTGCTGAACCAAATGAAAATGTTGCTGTTTCCGTTGTGCTTTCTACTATGTATGTATATGTAGGTAAATTTACAGTAACCGAATCTATTGCAAATGAGCCTAAAGAGCTATTTGCCGCAGAACCTGCTAATCCGCCTAAAGATACAACTTGTGCTACTCTTGCTGAACCGCTTACTGCTCTATATAAATTACCTAATGATAAATTGGTTTTTGCCATTATTTATGTATTATTCTCCGTTATAAATATCTAAAAGTTTTTCTTTCCATACATCTTTATTTGAAAAGTGTTTTATCATCCAATCTTTCAATTTTTCAAACTCTCTTTTACGGGTTTCATAATCATCGTTACAAATCGTTTCGTAGGTCTGCTTAAATGTTTTCTCGTCAATCGCTTTGTATTTATAATCAAGTGGTACGTGCCATTTTTCGTGTAATATTGGAAGTTTACCCCAATCCACTGCCTCAAATATTCCGTATCCAAATGGTTCAAATTCAAAGCAAGAATGAGATATTCCCCAATCAAGGCCGTAGAACCTTTCTTTATATTTGAAATCAAATTTATAAACTTTTGATTTCTCAAATCTATATCCATATTTTTTTCTATAATATTTGTTGAAAGTTTCTGAATTTGTAGAAATGTAACTTTCCAATCCATCAATATATTCAACATTTTTTCTACCTTCACTTCTAGCTGCAAATCCAACTTTGGTAGAATCTGATAATTCTTTATTTGTTTTAAATTCATAAGTGTTTGGAATATGGTGTAAATTTTCAGTTTCATAAGGAAAATGATATAAACCCACCCAAACTTTATTTTTAATTTTGTTAATTAATTCATTTTCATATTCCCAATTACCATACCAATGAAGATATTCATCTTTACCCATTTGTGCCATTAAAGATACTTTTGTTAAATTATGGAAAACAATCGAATCAATTTTTTCCAAATTTTTATGTATAGCTCTGGTTGGAGTGTAATGGCCGTGCAATATATGAATCCTTCTAGCACCATCTAATATTTTTATGATTTCATCTTCAGAAGTTTCCCATATATGTTCAATATCAATTGGGAATTCTTCGTAATTTTGTGGTTTATGTCTATGGAATAGTAGAAGTGGCTTCACTTCTAAATGTGGTGCCACTTCTTTTATCCATTCGGTTACCCATATATCAGCACCGCTGTTGAACCAAGGGCCTCCAGCGGTGGTGTAATAAACATCATACATTAAATTATAACCCTTTTTGTTTCTTTAAAACCTCTATTTCTAAATTCAATTTGTGAATTTGTGTTTGTTGTTCTTTAATTGCCTCAACCATTAGACCCATCATTTTTGAATAATCCAATGATAAGAATCCATCTTCTCTTTCTTTTACAACTTCAGGCAATACTGATTGAACATCTTGTGCTATTAAACCAGTCTTTGGAGTTGATTTTGTTACTTCATTTACATCATCATTCCATTCCCAAGTTACACCATTCAATTTAGATACTTTCTCTAAAGCGTTTGGAATAATTTGAATGTTATTCTTATGTCTTTTATCTGAAGTATAGTATGCGGTAATATCTCCCGTTGCTGTAATTGCTCCGTTGATTGTTAAACCTGCGAAAGTTGGAGTTGCTGAAGTTGCTACCGATTGTCCGATTGAGATTGTTACTGCGCCAGTTGCTCCACTCACACTAACACCCGTACCAGCTACTGCTGAAGTTACACCGGTATTTGTAATTGTTACGTTACCAGTTCCTCCGGATACTGAAATTCCACTTCCTGCTATATTTGATAATACACCACTATTTGCAATTGTTACTGCGGTAGAACCATTATATGAAGTTCCACTTAATCCCGTACCAATTGTTAACGTTGCTAAGTTAGAACCTAATGTGATACCACTAATTGTTTTTGAACCAGAAACTACACCTAATGCGTTATTTTGAGTTGTTACACCCGATGTAAATGTTGCAGATGTTGTATCTAATGATAATGTTCTAGTTGCTGCGATTGTACCGCCACCACTTAAACCATTACCTGCACTTATTGAAACTGCCGTATGGTCTACATGCTGATTTGCAGAATACCCAGTAGTAGATGATAACGTAATTTGAGATGAGCCAGAAACTACGGTATTTGTATCCAATTGAGTTTTAACAGCAGTTGCAAATCCGGTAGTTGAACCTGCGGTAATTTGAGATGAACCGGATACTATTCCACTATTTCCTGTGATTGTTGCTAAAGTAATAGTACCACCTAAAGATGTAGATGTACCAGCGATGGTAATTGCACTATTTGTTAATTTATCATTTGCAATTGAACCTGCCAACATAGCGTTAGTTACTCCGCCTGTTGCGATTGAAATGGTTCTAGTTGTCGAAATATCTCCACCACCTGTTAAACCGCTTCCTGCGGTTATTGTTACCGCTGTGTGGTCAACGTGTCTATTTGCTGAATAGCCAGTTGTTGAATCATGTGATATTTGAGAAGAACCCGAAACAACGGAATCGCCATTTGTATTAAGATATCTACTATCAAAATCAGTTGTCAATTGAGATGAACCAGAAATCACACCAGTTCCTTGTAATATTGTTGCCGCTGTGATACTTCCACCCAATGAAGTAGAAGTACCTGCTATTGTAATTGAACTATTTGTTAAAGAAGAGTTACCAATGTTTGATAAAGTATTCGATGCTCCACTTATAGTTTTATTTGATAAAGCTACCGTTGCTGTTGGGAATGAACTTGTATAAGAATTTAAATTAGTTACAGAAGTGTTTAAGCTTGCTGTTGTACTATTTAAATTAGTAATTGAAGTATTTTGTGATGTGTTTGTAGTATCATTACTTGCAGTATATGAATTTAAAGAAGTCAATATACTAATAACTTGAGATGAGCCTGAAACTACACCATTTGTTGCTGTAATTGGACCTGTTATATTTCCAGTCACAGTCAATGCTCCAGGAATAGTTACAGTTGTCCCATCATCACTAATTTGTGAATCATTTAAATGTTCTTTACCACTTCCTTTTGGAACTCTATTATTTGTTAAATAAGTTTCGTTACCTAAATTATCAATTGTTTCAGGTCCTAATATGAAGTGAGAAGAAGTTACATTAGTTCCGTTTCCTTTGTGAACAAATATAAACTCATCCTGTACCGAATCATATAACAATGAACCGGATGCTCCTGATGAACCACTATCTATTACTGCCAATCCACCGAATCTTACAGATGGTTGATTTACTGCAACAGTTATTAAATTAGTTCCAATGTTTAAAGTTGAAGAACTAATATTTTGGATAGATGAAGAACCTGCTACTACTAAATCTTGTGATACGAATAATGAACCTGTAATGGTTTGATTACCACTAAATATGTTTGCACTATTAGTTCTTGCAAATGAACCACTTAATGAACCTAATGTAGACCATTTAGTATCATTTGAACCCGTATAAGTTGCTAATGAAGTGAAGCGACCATCATAAGATGCGGTTACTGAACCAATGGTTGTAAATCTACCATCATAAGAAGATGTAAGCGTTGCTAATGTAGCATCTTTACCCAATTGAGATGAACTGAATGAATTTAAATTACTTACAGAAGTATTTAAACTTGCAGTAGTTGTTTCTAAATTAGATAATCTAGTAGAATTAGAACCAGTCAAAGCTGCTAAAGTAGTGAATCTTCCTTCTACTGAACCCGTATAAGTACCCAATGTACTAAATCTACCATCATAAGATGATGTAACAGTTGATATTGTACTGAATCTACCATCATAGGATGCCGTTAAAGTCGCTAATGTAGCATCTTTACCTAATTGCGAACTACTAAATGAGTTTAAGTTACTTACCGAAGTGTTTAAACTTGCAGTTGTTGTTTCTAAATTTGCAGTTTCAGTTTCTAATGCACTTAATCTTGTTAATGCAGAAGAACTGAATGAGTTTAAATTGGTTACTGAAGTGTTTAAACTTGCAGTTGTTGTTTGTAAATTTGATATTGAAGTGTTTGCAGATGCAGTAAACGTATTTTGGTTTGAATTTGCAATAGCTGCTGCACTTGCTGAACTAATTAAAGAACCAGTGACAACACCGACTTCTGTTAATCTAGTCAATACTGATGCACTGAAAGTTTCTAAGTTTGTAGTTTCAATTATCAAACTCGCAGTTGCAGAGTTTATATTTGTAATTGAAACTCTATCAGCACTTGCCGATGATATTAAAGAACCTGTTATAGTTGCTAATGCCGAATTGTATGATGTAAATCCGGTTGTTGATTGTAAAGTTATTTGTGATGAACCAGAAACTATTCCGTTTGTTGCTGCAATTGAACCCGTAATACCATCTGATACTTCAATAGAACCGGATGATACAAATAAATCACCAAATAAATGAGTGTGATAACCAGTAGAACCAGAATCAATTCTGAATGTGCTAAGTCCCGTTAGTGAATTATGAATTGAAAATGAATCACCATTATATGATATTAAATGGAATCCTCTGCCTGTTGTTGAATTAGATAATTCAATTTGAACGTTTCCGTCAGCTTTATTTATATTTAATGCACTAGCACTTACAGCTAATCCAGCAGTTAATTTACCCGTTAGATTTATGTTACCACTAATTATTTGATTATCACTAAACGTATTACTTAAATTCGTTCTAGCATATGATGAACTTACTGATTCATTTGCTGCTATTCTTTGTTCGTGATTCGATGCAGTTGTAATTAAAGAGCCAGTAATTGTTGCTAAATTATTAAATTGAGTACCTTTAATTGAACCCGTAATTTCTACTACACCAATTAATTGTTGTAAATCATCTGCCGAATCTCCAAATCTATTTGAACCACTATTATACATTACAGATGATGTTACATATGTAACGTAAAACTCATTTGCTGTGATTGAACCCGTTACTACTAAGTTTCCGGTTACTGCTTGGTTTCCTGCGAATGTATTTGAAGTATTGGTTCTAGCAAATGAAGATGTTTCGCTTTCAGTAATCCAACTTCCACTTACACTTTCAATTGCCCCTAATCTTTGAATGCTATTAGATGCCGTTGTAATTAATGAGCCTGTAATTGTTGCTAAAGCAGTATTTTGAGTTAATTGAGAACCACTAAATGTATTGATGTTTGTTATTGATATTGTGTTAGCAGATGCTGAACTAATTAATGAACCACTAACTACACCGATTTGAGTCAATCTAGTTTCAACCGAACCTGTATAGGTTGCTAATGTATTAAATTTAGTATCATTGGAACCCGTTGCGTTTTCCAACCCAGTAATAGTTGCAAGAGTAAGTTCTTTT
>Ga0315903_10005588_pt1 | contig 16340 bp, 40 predicted proteins | sample LakEriMetagenome_7_FD_203524 | JGI IMG/M metagenome (GOLD analysis project Ga0315903, IMG submission 203524) | Freshwater fungal communities from buoy surface, Lake Erie, Ohio, United States - Buoy 2 MA119 | ecosystem: Environmental > Aquatic > Freshwater > Lake | place: USA: Lake Erie, Ohio...
TAGAGGTTGATTAATTGTGAGCCTCTGGTTTAGATCATTGTAGTCAGTGTCTTATGGTTTAAATCAACCGTTTGTATGAGCCTTGAGGCGACGTACAATGTCTGCCATAGCCTCAACATTATCAACCGTCTTAGTAGGCTTGGCACGTTCCATAGATGGAAGTTCAACACCCTTCTTAGCCAGACTAGCCTTTGTACGAGCATAACGAGCCATCGTACTAGCAATCTTTTGACCAGTCTTAGCGGCAATTTCCGCATAAGTCTTGGACGAAAAAACTGCCTCAAGAAACTGCTCATCACTGCAACGAACACGCTTCTGCTTTTCAACCGTAGTAACATCTGCCATAATCAACCTCCAAAAAAATCCAAACTTACTTCACGGTTTCAGTCACGCGACTGATTCATTCCCGTGTTGTATCCTCATTCTACCATAGGTTATCGGCTTGTCAACAGCCAGACCTTGAATTATTTTTCGTTGGGTAGTGCGATTGCTAAAAGTAGATAAATCCAGAATATAGCACTAAAACTAGCCAGAGTACCAAATACTGCTAGTATTCTAATGATTCTAGAATCTATTCCTAGATATTCTCCTAGTCCTCCACAAACACCAAAAAACATTCTATCAGAATATGATCTTGTTAAACTATTCATACGAGATAAAATTCCTGATGATTATTTTCTTCGGTTTCTACGCCAAGATTAGATAGAATTACTTTGAGATTTTCATTTTGTTCATCTAACTTCTCAATAATTTCGTTGGCCTGTTTTAATGCGACTGTTAGATGATAAACCTTATTAGCCAACTCATCTGCCACATAATTCTTCATTATCATAAGTAGCCTCCTGTATATTATTGAGAGACAATATTAATTACACTTTTTCTTTTTCTTCTTAAAGATTCTATCCCAATTTTTATCCCAAGTTTTTTGATCTACAGTTTTTGGTCTACGTTTAGACCCTTTTCCATTCGGATTATTATTTTGTGTCATTTTTTAACTATAATTCCAGTTCCCCAAGGTTCTGTCATTTTTATGATATTTTGAATTTGGTCTTGATATTTATTAGTAAATTCATCAAAACATTTATCTAAATATTTGTGTTTAACATGATAAATATCATGAAATAATATAAATCCATTAGATTTACATAAAGGAAAAACATTAATAAGATCGGTCATACCACCATGATAAGAATGATCCCCATCTACTAAAATTAAATCAAAACTATTTATATACTTATCTAAGAGGGTTGGAATAGTTTTTTTACTATCACCATCTAAAAAAGTAATTGAATTATTATAATTTATTTCAGACAATAAATCAGATATATGACTATGAGAACCTCTGGAAGTACCACCATAATGATCCCCCCACATATCAGACACAACAATATCTATAAGATAAGGATTATTGACAATAACTCTTTTTAAGGAGTCTCCTTCTCTTGTGCCTATTTCTAGGTATTTTATTACTTTATAGTTTTTAATATGATATTCTAAATATGACCATAAATCCATATGTATTATTCTCTATTAGGTAGACTCTAAAACAAAACTCCAGTATCGACTATCTTCCTTATTTTGCAGATCATCCCAATAAATGGATCGTGCAATATAAGATGGAACCTTGTGCTTACCACAGTTCACCATCCAATGACGCTCCATCTTTTTATAAGTATCAGTCCCATTCTTACTCTTATTATATTTAAGATGCTCCATATCGTAAAGGCGAAGTTGATGAACATCTCCACACAATACTCTTGCTTCATTAGGATGGATCATTTCAAGAGCAAAACTAACCTTAGCCAATCCAATACCATTAATTTTATTCACAATAGAATCACGCTTCTTAACATGACCCTTTTTAGTAGTAAAATAAAAGTCTTTAGGATTGGCCCAAAACTTAGTAGCAAAATCCCAAATATACTTTGTGCGATTATTATGTAGACCAACTCCACTCTTATGGAGTTTTTCTCTCAGAACATTCTCGTCATCAACCCACTCGCTAAAATTCTTGATAGCATTATATCCAGCACAGTTTCCCTTCCATGTAGTATGGACGCTGCAATATGCAAAGAGATAGCGTCGAAAAATATCCTCAACATTTTGTGGACGCACACTCTCCCAATATTCCTTATATGCTACAACCTTATCTCTAGGAAAAGTAGCAAAGAAAGTATCGGCCTTAGTCTTATCAAGAGTTGTATTCTGAACCGGAATCACTGTGTTCTCAACAATCATGGTTTTCTCCAATGGGTATGCTGTGATTCTACACTACTGGTATCGGCTTGTCAAGACTCGTTTCTTTAAACGGTTCTCGCAGCACCGTGTAGGATTTTAAATGTGGGGAATCGTAGACTGATGCCACCATCTTGGTTTTCGCTCTCACTAAAATACTGAACCGTAATAATCTTTCCAAGAATCTTTTTAGGATTCTGATAAAATTCTTGACGCTGCTCAATAGTAAATCCACTACCAACTCGCACAAGATGATCTTTATGCTTGATAGTAACACAACTCAACATAGTTTCTTCACATTCAGCCCCATTCTTTACATAACGAAATGGCCCCATTTCTGTGTCGATTACTTCATATTCGTCATCAAAAAACTTTTTAACTTTGAGTAGGTCTTTGCTACGCTTACCTTTATATGGTTCGTCTGCTCGTAGCATTACTCCTTCCCAGCCATAATCATTGCCTCGTTTTGTCCATTCCGCAAAATGCTCATCGTCTTTAATAAGTTCTTGACCAAGCACACTAAGACAAGCACAAGTATTGTCTCTCATTACTTCTCGTAGATTATTATAGCGAATAGAATATGGACGATTCTTCTCGCCCTTCTTGCTATAAAATTCATCGTGAGTAATCATATCAAAAATCTTAAAAGATGGATTAGGAATAGTATGATCTTTCTTCTTGAGTTGTTTCATAACTCCCTGAAAATCCTCATTACCATCATCATCTACCAGACAAAGTTCTCCATCAAATACTACATTAGTAATGTTAAGAGCCTTAATGCCATCCCTAACGATGCCAAGAGTATCAAATTCCTTTCCTGTGCGGGAATAGAAGGTAGTATCACCATTACTATCAACAATCCCAATACATCTAGCACCGTCAATTTTTCGGCTAACATACCATCCATCCTTCCAATCTACCAGTTTAGGCTCATATTTATCTGCCAGAGCAACACTAAACTCTGGAATATGGTCAGGAATAGCCTTATTGATAATCTTATCACCAGCACGAGTTTTCAAATCCTTGTCAATAATACAATGGATAAGTTCCTCGTATTCAGAATAATGCTCAATAAAACTATTCACAGCAGAGATAGCATCATGTCCAGTAATTTTGCGACTCTTTAGAGCGTCAAGCAAATCAAAGAAATTTTTGTATTCGTTCTTTCTTGCTACAAGATGATTCTTCTTCTTGAGATTATCACTAGTGACATTATATTGCCACAATGGATGATAAGTATAAAGTAAAATATTTTTAGTGAAAGATGCTGCGGCACTATTATGTCCGCAATAATCCAAAATAATTCCTTCCTTATCTTTAGTGCTGCTTGTAGCACGAAGATCACGAACCATTCCCATAACATAATTAAAATCGTGAATCATTCCAAATAGTCTCCTGTGTGTATTGCCATTCTACACTAGCGTTATCGACTTGTCAAGCCACCCTACTTGAATCCTTCTGTCTGGACAACAGATTATTGAGAGTATCTACAACTCCATTTATTAATACTGGTAATTCATCAGCACTAATATCGCTTCTTAGTAGAACATAATTAAGAGCATTTAAAACTCCTTGAGCATTATCCCCTAATTGACCAATACCAGTATTGCACTTATCACAAGCCCAGCCTCTAAACTTTTTAGTTTTTTTACAGTGATCTAATCTTTCGCTGTTTTTTTCTGAAAATAACTTATGACAACATTCACAGTTATTTGGTACTGGTGGTGCTTTTTTTCTTATCTTATATCTTATCTTAGTTTCTTTTTTAACACAACTTTTACATCTACTATCCAGACGATCTTTGTGTCCTCTATGTTTAGAAAAGGATTTACTATTTTTTCTTTTACCACAATAAACACAAATTTTTCTACTCATATTGGACGAGTCGGGAGTCGAACCCGAGTCTTAGCATAATTAAAATTATATCTTCTACAAGTTTATTATGTTCATAAGTTTTATGAAAGATTAAAGAACAAACAACATTCATCTTTCCGTACCAACTAATCTCAGGCTAGAACCCGTTGGCTATTCTAGCAGCCGAAGGATTTTACATCAATCTTTTGAACGCTACCTTCATCGCTTTCTAAGATTGTTGCTACTCTTTTTTATCAGGCAGCAAGGGCTAATTGATTTACGCCAATTAAGCGTTTGGTCTGCTTTTAAGGAGGCCAACAGACCAACCTCCACTTGCTAATATAATTCTCCTTATGTAATCGAAACCATTTCTCGCCCTATTTTTCACTACCCTCATCAATTGGTATGATATTAGTGATCGGCCCAATACCTTCAAGTTTATCAAACATTGCATTTAGTTCGGATTCTCTTATAGAAATTATACTAGACCCACATTGTTGAAAATATATTTCTTCAACGTATTCCATAGTATAAAATTGAAATACATTCAAACCCACACTCAAAGCAAAACCAATCATCAAAATAATATCAAAACAAAAATGTCTCATAATAATCTCCTGGGTTAATAGGGCGTGTTGGAGTCGAACCAACCTTTTGAATACCTTATAAGAGTATGTGCAACTACCGGCTGCAACGCCCCATAATTATTGTTGTTGTTCTAATTCATTCAGTTTTTTTTCAAGAACCTCTATCTCTTTATAATACTTCTGACAAGACTTGCAGAAATCCGAAGAAATATAATCTCGTATGTCTGCAATTTTATCCTTTAGGTTTCTTATTTCGTTTTCTTTTTGATTTAGATTCATTTTTATTCTCCGTCCAGAAAATCATGGTATTCTCTTTATCGCTCCATGCACACTGAACCAAGTCTTTAGCAGCAAGTCTTGCTAAACCAATATTATGAATCCATACACAAGTTTGTTCAAAAATTTCACCATTCGCATTTTCATCTAGCATCGGCCTATTTTCTTCATCAAAACCAAGACAGTTTTCTTTAACGAGATTAATCATTTGACCAATAGAAATATACTCATTAAGATCATCGTCATAAGTATCACAAATATTTTTGGCCGCACAGACCCTCATTTCTTCTGCATAACCTTCTAAATTAGTAATAGCATAAACTTCGCTCATGGTATTCTCCAATTAGATATATTTCTTTACACCAGAACCAGACTGACTATCATTAATATGGTCAATTGTATCTTGCATATTACGCTCTCCCCTAGAAAGCCATCTTTCATCCTCATATAGTGCTGTGATCATTTGAGGAATCCAATGCTGATAAGCAATATCGTACTCTTGAGGAAAATAATCTTTTAAAATACGCTCAATATGGAACAGATTTTCACTGATAGAATCTCTGTGGTCAATTAGTTTATTTAATTGATATTTTTGATCATTAGTTAATTGTGTCATACAACTTCTCTAGGTTTAAGTTTGAGCAACTTGTGTTTAGTTTTCCAAACTTTAGTCTCTTGATTCTGAATATCTCCACCCATATAAATATGGCAGAAGCCTTGGTATTTGTCAAGTCCATAAGCAAGGATTCCATTATCATCAATACTCTCAACAAGAAATCGTCCACGATAACCCATAGGGATAAACTCCCCCTTGCTAACATAGTATGGGCCACCAGCAACCTTAATTTTATCACCCTTTACCAGATCCCGCCAATTAATATCACGAATAATCTTGGTATTTTTCTTTTCCTTACTCTGGCATTTGAAAATAAAAGGAGTATTGCATTGTGGACACATAAAAGCACGGGGGCCAGTCAAATGACCACACTTATCGCAAGTCTTTTTACCTTTAGGCATTTTCAGTCTCCTGTGTTGTTGTCGTTATGCTCTAAGTATAGCACACTAATCGGCACTGTCAAGCGATGCCCTTTAGTGATTTTTCGGATTCGTCTTTTTTGTCTTTATCTGGAATAATTTTAAGGCTGCCCTTATTATAGTGACAAAAATAACTACTATGAATTTTTCTTTTCATCAAACGATCAATCTCATCAAAGAATTCAATATAAACATTAATGCGATAACGATTATCAAATACATTAATAATTTTAGTCATCCAATAATGTTTAGGCTTCTCAACTTGTTTAAACAAAAGACTTTCGATTTCAAGATCCATTATTATTAATCTCCGGTTTTTGATAAGTATCTACTGCAAGAGAGATTTTCTGGTCTGCTGGTGTTTGAATAAAATCTGTAGGATAATAGTCTAGTGTTTCCCAATCCCATACCTCAACATTTTCTTGCCAAGGAAAACTCCCAGGGTTTTTAATATCATTTGCTCTTTCATGCAAATAATTATATAAATCTAACCAAGTCATTTTACTCACCTAGCCCTTCTGTTTGCTCTATCAAGGATACGAATAGTTTGTGTAGCATTACTAGGAACCATAACAAGAGATGGTGCAGTTTTATGATTCCAGTCCATGAAACCCACAGCACGACTCTCTACACTACAAGATTTACAAAGAATCTGGCGACCAGTTTCAACAAGAAACTCATAACGATCAAAATCAATCTGATTTTTGCAGTAAATACAGTTCATGGTTGTCTCCGTTTGTCGGATTATACCATAACCATCGGCACTGTCAACCCTTCTACTTGAGTTTGATTTTTTATAAAAATTTCCAATGCTGATTAAATCTGTTATCGTCGTGATCTATAATTTCTCCAACAAATTCTTTATTGATTCTTTTTGTTGGGAAAGATCTCTTTACTTTATCAAAATTAAAAAACTCATCATGCACCATACAATTATTCTTAATTATAGGATATATAATATGTGCTAAAAAATTTTGATCTATACCGTAGTGATTTGCCTTATTAAAATTATTAATAAGATATCCAATATTAGAAATTATATTATTTTTAGTTCCCCACATACCACCTAAAATTAATGCTCTATGATAGGGATGATCTCTCATTATATGAAATCCCTTATCCGAATTTATCCATTCATCTACCGCTAGTTTTTCTCGTAAATTTAATCTAGAATCAGTATCTCTAGAAATCATCATTTCAATATTATTTTCTGATGCTGGTAAGAATCTCCAAAACATACTGGTATTATTTCCAGGTTCATTCATTTGAATAATTTCAGTATTATCAATCTTTTTTAGTTCATCAATAATATCTTTAGGTACAGATTGACCAGTGTAAAATCTACAAATCCAACCAGGATAAATTTCCTGTGCTAATTTTGCGTTTTTAATAGCGCCAATTGTATACTTTTTATTATTTCCCCATAAACAAAATGATATTAATTTTTTCATAATATTTATTTTAAAATTTTTAATCCAATATCATTATATGATAGATTATTATCTGATAATATTATTTTAATCTCACTCAGATATTTAGCATAGTAATTCATAAATGGCTTTATTGGAATTCTTATATCTGGTTTAGCCCATCTTGTTTGCTCTTGGTATCTACCAACACAAAACATAGTTCTCTTGAATCTTTTGATATTAATACCAAGCGATAAATGGTATTCTTTTTGAAAAGATTCTGGATTATTACCAGCATCTGGATTATTAATAATAAATTTTGTAATTTGTAATCCATTCAGAAAAGTGTCGTGATTACACATATAAAATCTATCACATATTCCACCATAGTCCTCTCCTTCTGGACTATAAATGGTATTTTTTTCAATTACTGGTAGATCATTACTAATATAAAAATGATCCGCTCTAGTTAAAATATATCTATCATAGTGGAGATTATATTGAATAATATTATGGTATAATGCTTCTCTTAAAGCAAAACCAATCATACCTGATCCAGATAATCCTTTATATGGCCCCCATAAATTATGTGTATGTTTTATATTTCTCCATTTGGTATCAATACTATCATAAATTTCTTCCCAGATATTTGGATTAGATTCATCAACTTCCCAAATATATTTAGCGTGTTTTCTCCAAATTGAATCTTGGTATGTATTTCCTACACAAAGGGCTAAATCAAAATGCTGATCCCCAAAGTGAGATAGATATGATCTGTAAGGCAAATCTCCGCCACGCAAATTACCAATAATGCAAAATAGGGTTTTCATGTGTGTGTCCATCAGAATCTATAAAATTTGAATCATCATCACTATAATAGATTTGTTTTAAACCAACGGCATTTAATAGTTTATCACAATTAGTGCAAGGCTTACTTCCTAGAATAAGTCCTTTTCTATTAATTCGCAATACACACACTGCCCAACTAGGATCAATGGTATTATACATATCCAACAATTTAGAAATAAGATGAGATTCAGCATGGATGAATGGATATTCTTTATATTTGGGTAGATTAAATTGTTCACCTATTCTATAAGCCCGTGCATGGGTTTTAATCGGGTTGTTTTGGGTGAAACAAATCATTTTGTTGCCATCAAAGGCAGCAGCATAATGATAACAACGAATAAGAGGATTAGGGTTCCAATTTGCATAGGCTTTACGAATCGTTTTGTTTAGTATCTTCATTTTTAACCAAAGGTTTTAATCTAATTTTTTGTGGTTCTTTTCTTTTTGGTTTGAAATCGCTCAATGGAATTTTTTTGGGTTCTTTCATAAGCATCCTCACTTGTCTGCTAAAATATATAATCCTATATTTGAAAAAGCATATCCACAATAAGCATAAAACATACCATAATTACCAGATCGTAATTGTTCTATAGCAACATAACTATAAATTAGACCTGTGATTATAATAAGTGGCCCACTCATACTGCTACTCCTTTGCAGATTTCCTCAAATCTTTCTATAGCATAGTCTTTTGCTTTGAGTTCCATGTCAATATCAAAATCTAATCCATAAGTATTAAATGGATTTTCAGCATAATCAGCATGAGCACGGGGATTATTTCCGGGTTTACTCTCACTATAATGAAAAAGTGGCTTATGTCCATGCCAAGTATCGTGACAAGCCTTAATTGCGGTTTCTTCATTTAATCTATCTGGATGACACTTATGATGAAGATAGTCAAAAGTAATTGGGATATTTGTGTTAGCATGAAAATAAGTAATAAGTTCAAAAACACTCCAACAATTAAGTTTATCATCATTTTCGATAACAAGTCGAGACTTGCAGTTGTCATCTAGTCTATCAAAATTACGTTTAAATCTTTCAATAATTTCAATATGAGTGCCGTTCTTATTATGAACGTGCATATTCATGGGTGCAGAATAATTTGCTGGAAGTCCAATTCTGTCAAAGAAACTGCTGTAGAAGTTGAGTTCTGTGATTGTTTTATCAATTGCTTTTTGATTGTTTGATGCCAATACATTAAATTCACTTGGATGACAAGTGACACGAACATTAGTAGAGGCAATAGTCTGTGCAATATTATCAAACTCATCTTGAATACTATCATAATTAGGTAAATCTTCTAAACTCACATTGGCTTCGTCATAAGTGATAAGAGGAAAAATGTCGCTGCTAACCCTGTAGCAATAATTATTATCTGCACAAAATTGAATCGTCGCATTAGTTACTTCCAGATTATTAAGTATTCTATCACCTAGAGTTGATAATGCTTCTTCTCTTGAGAGTGTAGAAAATCTTTTAAATGTCATGGTCTGATGTTTCAGACCTTGTTCTTTTAATTTCAGACTGATACAGCACAAACCGTAACGCATAGAATCTCCTTGATGGCATCTTACCATATTATCGGCAGTTGTCAACACAGAATTTAGACTTCTGTTTGGTAAGGTATAACTGAATGAATTTTAACTATTTCATGATCCATACCAAAAGTATCTTCAAAAGTCTTTCTGGCATGAGATGAGGATTCTGCTTTTACTGATTCACAAATTAATATATGCTGTTTATTAGTATCGAACTTATTATAAACTTGTGCGGTAATTGCGTATTCTAATTCCATCCTAAAGCCTCACTAGTAATTGGTAGTTGTTCTTTGAATATATCTTTTGTTTCATTGGCTAAAATCATATGTTCTTTTTGAGTTCCGTTTGAGGATCGTAATTGTATCCAATGAATAAAAGAACGAACTGAACCACTCATATAAATTCTTGTGGGTGTTGCTAACGGTAGAACAAATCTAGCACATTCTTTAGCAATACCATCAGCGATTAAACCATCATATATTTCTTTACCTCTTTTGAAGTAATCTAAAATATGATATGTCCATAATTGTTTTGTAGCCTCATCAATATCATCAATACTGTTTTGTCTATTCTTAGTATCCTGACGCCTCAATTCAAACATAGGAATATCCTGGGCTAACAGTGTAGTATCAGCATATCGTTGACTAAATTCTTGAAATGTAAAACTTCTATGTCTTAGAATTTGTGCGGCAATACCTCTGGTGGTATTTATTTCAATTGTGATAAAAGCCTGCTCAAATATAGACCAGTGCTGATGTTTAATGCAATAACCCAACAATTTAGAATAATTATCGTTATCTTGATTAGTGGGGTTTGAAACTCTCGCACAATAGGCCATTAATTTTTCTGCATCTGGAGTTATACTAATTAATTTAATTTGACTCATTTAATTATTTCTCTTGATAAGGTAATATATTATATTTTTGATGAAAGAAAAAACATGGCAATCTTTCAAAAATAAAAGGATGATAAGGATAGTATGGTCTACCAAATATTTCTGTTAGTCTACCACTGGAGACATAGCCATTATAGTTAGAATTTGACCACAAATCATTTTGAATTTCTTCTGAATTTTCTAAAATATACTTAGCCTTTTCAAAAAAGTTAATATAATCTATCATTACTGGTGGTTTAGCCATCCAATAATTACAAAAAAATAATTTGACCGTTGGATCAATTGCTTCTTCTACCGAATATCCTAGATTTTTAATCAAATAAATCCATATTTTCCTAAACCTTTGTCCATGATCTCTTGTTGCTTGATACAGCAAGTTCATAGTGGTTGGTGCAAATGCTACTATGTCAGGATTTTTATCTTTAATGAGATTAATATTAATTTGATTATCTAGTTTTGGTAATTGAATTTTTGTGTAACTTCTCCAAGATAATGTACCTACATAGTCGTGATTTATCCATTGATCTTGATGATTCAGCAACCAAGTATCATACATAATATTTTCTAAATATATTGTAGTATTAATATTGATTACTGTAGACCAAGACTTATTGCTAAATTGTTTTATCGCAGTATCCTCTGTTTTACTATCATACGAGAGTATATATATTTTATATTTATCCTGTAGCATAATTATTCATATCAATATGTTCTGAGGATTCCGCTTCTTTTTGTTTCATTTGTGTCTGGTGATCCAACCACTTATTATCTGTTATATGATTATAAATATCCCAAGCAAGTTTACTAACGCTTTTACTAACACCACTAGCGTCTGGAGTATCTAATTTAGCCCAATAATAACTGGTAATCTCTCCATCTTTTTCTTTTAGGGTTTCATAGCCTTGTTCTTTAGCCCATTTTTTAATCTCACTCCATAGCATATTATGCCTCAACAACTAGTGTTATCGGTTTTTTCGGGACGATCAGAATATTTACGAGTTTTTGGATCATAATTTTCAAAAGGTTTATCATATCTTTTCCAGGCATCCTTATGTTTTAGTCCAATAATCTCCACTCTTTGCTGTTTAATAATATCTTTCTGATAATTAATTAGTTCATATAACTCTTGAATATAATCGTATACTTGTTCATGTTTGTAAGCATCCATGATCGTTTTAATGCGATCTGGATTCATCGGCTCGTATTTAAAAGTGCCGTCCCAACTCATTTCTGTAATTGCTCCATAGCATTATATTTATCTCTATGAAGCCACCCAGCAGCAAATCCTGACAGATAAACATCTTTCATAACATGAATAGAACTTTTATTTTGGTTTACATATTGGATATTTCGTTCAATCCACTCATGAAAACTCTTTTCTTCGTCGCTCATATCATCCATTATTTTTTAACCTTTGCTATATTATATTTCTTAAATATTTTATTTATACCAGCAATTACGAGTGGATCAGTCATATTGATCAGTTCAGTATCATCATTATCTGTGATGTATGCTTGAATTTCATCGTTCAAAACATCTTTACAATATCCCTTATCTAGAATATATTTATTAGTTTGTTTAAGTTTAGACTTATTCTTGTATAAAAACTCGTCTATTTCTTGTTTGTATTCTATATTAAAAGCATACAAAGCATGAGATAGTTCATGTCTTAATATGCTATTATTTTGAGCACCTATAATATAGAAATGATCATTACGGTATCTCAATAAGTCTAATAATCTATTTTCTTCTGGTGTTAATGGATCAAATAGTCCTTCTTTAAAAGGAATTAATACTTTACTGGGAAAATTAAATCCTACCCAATGAACATGATAAGAGTTTGAGCCATAGGTTTCAGAATACCAATGTCTCAATTGACCAACAGTAAAAATATGATTACGAAATTTAGGATTAGCACTTTCATAATGTTCTTGAAAACGCATGAAAGTTAATCCAAGTTCTTCCTGAGTATCTGCCCAAACCCACACACTATTATAGGGTTGTTTTTTAATATTTAACACTATTCTACCTCATAAAGTTCAGGAAATAAATCTAGATATAAATCCCCAAACGGCACTCGTATACCATCATTAATTTCTAAACCCAAAATAGGAGATTCTTCTTCATGTTTTATCATGCTTCATCTTTAAAATATCAATAACAATACCAGCAGCATAAGGAATAGTTTTATCGCTCATAAAACAATCTGTCAAAGCATAGTCTATATTAGTGGAATTTTTACAGTTATTAAATTCTTCATACCATTTAGGATATTCATTCTTAATGTAGAAATTAATCCTATTAACAAATGGGTAGATTTCCTGAATTGATTTCATTTATGTCTTTTCCGTTTGATATTTTTATGAAGCCTATCTATGTATCTTTGTTCATAAAATTTTTGATTGGTTTGTTTTTGATTATCTGGTTTATGACTTTTCTTTTTTTTAATCTTTAATTTAATAGATTTATAGCCATAAAAAGCCATAACAAATGGAAGCGATACCATTATTACTACGACCAATACTCCAAGTAAACCAAAGATATAGGACAAAATTGTAAAGATATAACTAGTATTTAGCATATATTAATCTTTCATATTAAAAGCAATATCAAGAGTACGGGAAATAACAAGTTCACTAAACTCTGCTAAAAACTTGCCCATATCATCCTGTTTGATCACAATCTCATTATTGTTTTGACCAAAAAAATATTTTTCAATAAGACGCTGTGTTTCTTTTTTAGAAGTTGTATTCATTGTTGTCTCCAAGGTTACTCTAACTATACCATAGTTATCGGCACTGTCAAGTCAAATCTTGAATTATCTAATTAATGACGGTATTTTCTTATTGTCTGATCTTTGATAGATATGAGGATAACTCCAACAACTTTTAAGATTAAAATGATCTATAGTTAGATTCCACTGCCAATCAGATGGTGCTTTAATATCAGAATAAAAATCTATTATTTTTTTAGCCAAATTACTATGAATCATATAACAATGAGAGCATCTATCTTTAGTTTTGTTAGTAGACTCAATAGCAATCTGCTTGGTTCTTAAATCTTTATTAGGAATAGAACCTATCCAAAGAATATCTCCATTAATTTTTTCTATTTCATCAATAAAAATTGGAATGATATCATTTAATTTAAAATTTATAGTATCAATATCATCCTCAAAAATAATCCCATAATCATTTATTTGACTAATTTTCTTTATCGCCAAGATATGTTTGAGAACTAAAGATATTTCGGCTTTATTAAGATAACTACCATTAGCAGAGTGTTGATAATATATTTTTGAATGATTAACCACATCATAGCAGTCAGGTAAAAAATCCTCTATCCATTCTACTTCAATTTGTTGGTCTTGAAAAATTGGCAGTAGAAATGTTTTTCTATCGGTTGCTGGAGAATGATGTAAACAATAATATTTCATTCGTTTAAATCTACTACTATTTCGGCACCATTGGAATTCAATCTAACATTAAAAATACCACTGATTTTTTGCTCACGATATAAGAAATATATAATAGCATTTTTAATATCATCAATGCTCATATCAACTTTAATTTGATTTGGTTTCATGATTTTCCTTTAGGTACTCTACAATCATTCCACTAGCCTCATTAACATTACAACCACCATGATCATACTGAAATCTCATTATACTAAATATAGTATCTTTTTGTTCTGGTGACAACTTTCCTCGCCCCAAATCAAAATATTCATATTCAATATAATCGGCTACGCTCTCTGCGAATTCACTAAATGTCATACGAATAACCTATCCTGTAGTAATTCTTTAATTATTTGATTGATATTCATGCCATTGATAATAATTTCTTTATCCTTACTCCACTCTCCAGTGTCCATATATTTCATAGCATTATTAAAACACCAGCGAATAGCAAACTTTTGTTCTTCTGAGAGATTATTCATAGATATTCTGTTCCATCAAGAGGGTCTTGATTATACGGATAATTAAATGGGCCTAAGACTTTTCGCCTTTTCTCTTTAATAAAATTTAATACCTCAAAGAAACATTTCTCACAAAGATCAATGTTATATCGTGTACCATCATCATTAGACCCATAACCCCAGCAACTTTCAAGGGTAGCATAATCTGGCCCAACGTCAGCATAATTAGTTGTACTTTTTCCACAAGCATCACAATGAACATCATCAACTACTTTTGTAGTTTTCTTTTTCCAAGTTCTCATATCTTTCTATCTATAAATTTTAAATTAACAAGGATGATCGTCTAAGCAACTAATTTGACCTGATGGATACGGAGTATAGGTGTAAGAACCAAAATCAATGTATGTACCCATCCAATATGCTGATGATTCAATTGTTGGTATATCAGGATTTAAATCACTTATTTTAGCACAACCACTAAAAGCCGGCCCATCTAGATAAAACCAATCATCTAAACTAGCATTAGTAATGTTAGTATCCTCAATATCTGTTAAGATTAGATCAACTTGAGGTACTCCAAATAATGGATAAACTGGACAAGCAACTGTGAATAGTCTACTAACTGGATTTGGACTAGGAGAAGGAGAAGGTGAAACACTGGGGCTAGGAGATGGAGAAACACTAGGATTTGGTTCTAAATCAATAGTCACGGTTGTTTCTAGAATATTATCTAAATCTATATCTATAGTAGAAGGATTAACACCCGAAGGTATATCTATACTTATGGTAGTAATAGTTAAATTACTATCAACATCAATAGATAATGATGATGTAGATACTCCAGACGGTAACGATATGTCAACATCTGCAACATTATCATTTATTAAATCAATATTTATATCCATATAGTATATTTATTCGCAACTGGGTATATTATTTGGAATAAAACTTTTATTTTTGGTAATTGTACCAAATATTGGTCTATAAGCATTAGTAGGAGTTTTAACATTTAGTTCATAACTTGCTGTTACATACAACATACTAAAATAATTATAAGAATCAACAGTATATTCGCTCTCCCTTAAATAAGGAGAATCTTTTAATTGATCCCAAGTTAATCCAGATTCATTAAAGTATGAAGCAGTATTAGAGTATAGGGTTTGTGGTAATCTTTTTAAGGTTGTCATATCTGATGGAAGCACAAAAGAAATTGTATCGTCAGATAGTGTTAATAAAGAATAATCTTTAAATGGATTATAAGTATTTGGTGCTGGGCGAGTTGTGAAACAACGTACTTGTTTTGCAACATTACTAAGTATTCTACTATACCAACCTAAAGATAATCTTTTACCTTGATAAATATATGATGTTCTATTCGCTGTAATAGATGTAGTTGGTATTGCATAATTGCGATCTAAAACACTATTAAATAGTCCTCCATAACTAGGATCAGTATCATAATATAAGATACTTAATGTAGCACATGTGCCAGCAGGAAAATTACCAGCACTATTTACAAAATTCATTGTAAAACCAGTACCTTCTTGAACCGTAAAGTCTTGTCTTACGCCTGGGCTACCTAAATTTATAGTGGACATATTTAAGCCTTTTTATGGGGAAGTGTAGTAAATTATATGTAACTATTACACTAAATGTGTTTGTAGCCTACAATTTTCACAAAGCGTAGTTATCCATCCGCCCTTATTAACTTTTCCAGCATTTCCACACTTTTCACAAACTT
>Ga0315903_10005595_pt1 | contig 16328 bp, 14 predicted proteins | sample LakEriMetagenome_7_FD_203524 | JGI IMG/M metagenome (GOLD analysis project Ga0315903, IMG submission 203524) | Freshwater fungal communities from buoy surface, Lake Erie, Ohio, United States - Buoy 2 MA119 | ecosystem: Environmental > Aquatic > Freshwater > Lake | place: USA: Lake Erie, Ohio...
GTGGTGGGATCGCCGTGGCCGGGAAAGACGATCGTGTCGTCGGGCAGCGTGTACAGATGACGGCGGATCCCGGCGGCCAGGGCGGCGAAGTCGCCGTCCGGAAAGTCCGTCCGGCCGATGCTGCCCTGGAAGAGCACGTCGCCGCCGAAGACCAGTCCAGGCATGCAGTCGAGCAGCCGCAGGACGACATGGCCGCGCGAGTGCCCGGGGATCTCGTGGGCGACGAAGGAGAAGCCGCCGAGGGAACACGTCTCGCCGTCGTCGAGAAGCCGGTCGGCCGGCGGGCTCGTCAGCGGCAGGCCGAAGGGTGCGGAGAGATTGGCCACGGGGTCGGTGAGCTTCGGGGCATCGTGACGGCCGATGACGATCGGCAGGCCGGGCCAGCGGTCGCGCAGGGCGGCGTTGCCGGCGATGTGGTCGGAATGTCCATGGGTGACGAGGATCGCCGCCGGCACGAGGCCGCGGGCCTCGATCCATTCGATGATCGCCTCCGGCTCGAAGCCCGGGTCGACGACCAGGCATTCGCTGCCCGTGTCGCGCGACAGCACGTAACTGTTCTCGCCGAAGGGCAAGGACTCGATCCGCGCCAGGCGGAGGCCGGGCGCGGCGGGGAGAAGGTCGGTCTGGGCCATGGCGGGAATTGAGGTTCGGCGGCCGTGTCGGCTTCAGGGGCAGCATGGCTCGCGGCCGCGGAGGCGGCAAGGAAGCGTCTTTCCTGCGGGAAAAAGCCCCTGCCGCATGGCTCAACTGGGATGGCGAGGGGGGGCGGGGGCCGCTAGACTCCCGCCCTTCCGCGGCCGCCACACGCGTGTGGTCCGCGGGGCAGCGGCGGGGTCGGGTCCTCATGGATCTGCCGGCCATGCCGGTGCTGCCGTGTTCGTTCATGGCCCGGGGCGACCCGGGCGATAGACAGATCGAGACGTTTTGCCGGTCGGGTTCGAAGCGGTGGACGGAGAAGCCACCGCCGGATGCCTTCCGGGAACAGATCCAGGGAGGGATCAATGGTCGGTCGTGCACGCTTGGTTCGGCTCATGGTGAGCCTGCCGCTGGTCGCAGTCCTGGCGCTCGCTGCGGTGTCGCCCGCCCGTGGACAGGCGCCTGCCGTTCCCCCCCAGGGTCCCGGTCTGGTTCCAAATGGCGACGCCGCCAAGGGCAACGCCGGTGCCGGAGACGCTACCGCCGCGACCGTCGGCGCCCACCCGCTGCAGCCCGCCCTGGAACTCGCCCAGAAGGGTCTGGCAGGCCTGCGCGGCACGATCAAGGACTACTCCTGCACGGTCGTGAAGCGGGAACGGATCGACGGCAAACTCGGCGAGCACGAATACATGTTCGCCAAGATCCGGCACGAGCCGTTCAGCGTGTATCTCTACTTCCTCGCCCCGGACACCGTGAAGGGCCAGGAAGTGATCTACGTGGACGGGAAGAACGACGGCAACATGCTGGCCCACGCGGGCAGCGGCGTGCGGGCGATGATGGGCACGGTGGCCCTCAAGCCGCAGAGCATGATCGCCATGCAGGGCAACCGGTATGCGATCACCGAGATCGGCGTCGAAAACCTCGCCAAGCGGCTCGTCGAGGTCGCCGAGCACGACAAGCAGTTCGGTGAATGCGATGTGAACTTCTTCCCGAACGCCAAGGTGAACGGTCGGATCTGCACCTGCATCCAGGTGGTGCACCCGGTGCCGCGGCGCAACTTCCGCTTCCATCTGGCCCGCGTGTTCATCGATGACGAATACACGATCCCCGTGCGGTACGAGGCCTACGATTGGCCGCAGGAGGCGGGCGGTCAGCCGGTGCTCATGGAGGAATACACCTACATGAACGTGAAGGTGAACAACGGCTTCACCGACGCCGACTTCGACCCGAAGAACACGGCCTACAAGTTCAGCAAGTAAGGGGCAGCGCGTGGCGCACGCCCCCAGGCGTGTGCGAATGCGGCCGGTGGTGCGCGGATGCCTTGAGGCATGCGCCACCAGGTCGCCAGGCTCCGCTGGCACGCCTCTCTGTGCGAATGCGGTTCACCGACTCGCCGGCATCGCGGGCGGCATGAGGTGGGGCCAGGCGGCGGTCAGGTCGGCGAGTGGCGGGATCTGGAGCGGCGTCCCCGGAGCGAGCGTGATGCGGGGATCGCGAGCCCGGTTCCAGGCATAGACGGCGCGATACAGGCGGCCGTCACCGTAGGCCCGCTCGGCCAGCGACCACCACGTGTCGCCGGGCTGGGCGACGTGGCCACCAGCCAGGGGTGACGGCGGTGGGCCGCTCGGCAGCTGGCCATCGAGGGGGAACGGCTGACGCGCATCGTCCACCCGACCGGCTGCCGCGGGCGGATCGACCTGACCAAAGGATGATGGTGACGCGGCAGCCCCGTCGAAGGAGGCCGGCGCGACCGACGGGTCGTAACGCGGGGGCGTCGGCTCGGCCTCGGGAGCCCCGGAGATGACGGTGCGGTCGAAGCCGCTTTCGCCCGTGGCATAGCGATCCCGCGGATCGGCCGCCGTCGGGGCGGATCGCGGGGCTTCGGGAGCTGTCGCGGCCGCGGGCACGAGGGGCGGGGCGGCCGCGAAGTCGCTGGCCCGCATCGTGAGCCGCGGCGGCTCGACGAGGTCGTGCGCGGCGGCGGTGTCGGCGATCTCGGTGTGGATGTCGGGACCGGCGCCGGCGGGGGGCCGCGGCACGAAGAGCTTCATCGACAGCACGCCCATGAACACGCCGGCCAGGAGGCCGAGGATTCCGAGCAGGATCTTGGTTTCGCGTCCCATGAATCAGCGTGCGCGCGGTGCGGCGGAGCGGGGGGCGGATTGTCGTGAAACACGGGGCCGGCCGCCAGATCGGGCCGCGGCCGTTCGCGCGGAAGGCGGGCAAGAGAGGCAGGGTGGGGCGTTGGCAGGCTGTGGAAAAAGTCTGCCTGAGCAGGATGCGAGGTATGCCGACCGTGGAAACCCTCGGCGTTTCCACCGGTCGGCCAAGTGGACAAAGGCCATGGAGGGCTTTGTCCACGGACAGTTGGCAGACTGCGGAAAAAGTCTGCCTGAGCAGGATGCGAGGAATGCCGACCGTGGAAACCCTCGGCGTTTCCACCGGTCGGCCAAGTGGACAAAGGCCATGGAGGGCTTTGTCCACGGACAGTTAGGTGGCGGCGACTTGGGCGGCGCGGAGTTTTGCCGAGCGGCTCCGCGGGTTTCGCTGGACCTCTTCGTCCGCGGCCTCGACTGGCGATCGCGTGAGGTTCTCCCATACCTGGCGGTTGCGAAACGCCTCTTTCACCAGCCGGTCCTCGAGTGAGTGGAACGAGATCACGACGAGCCGGCCAACCGGAGCGAGCCGCGTCGGGATCCGCTCCAGTGCGATCCGCAGGCTCTTCAGTTCCTGGTTGACGGCGATCCGCAGGGCCTGGAAAGTGCGCGTGGCGGGATGGATCCGCGGCGGCGGCGTCTGCCGCGGCACCGCGGAGCAGACCACGCGGGCCAGGTCGCGGGCGGAGCGGATCGGAGTCTGCTCACGGACGGCGGCGATCCGCCGGGCGATCCGCCGGCTGAACCGCTCCTCGCCGAACTCGTGGATGATGTCGGCGAGGCTCTCGGGCCGCATGCGGTTGACGATCCGCCAGGCAGGCTCACCTTCGGTGGGGTCGAACCGCAGGTCGAGCGGGCCCTCCGAGTCGAACGAGAAGCCACGCGAGTCGTCGGCCAGCTGGTCGCTCGACAGGCCGACGTCGAGCAAGACCCGGTCCACGGTGTCGAGCGCCAGCGCGTCGAGCACCTCGGGCAGGTCACAGTAGTTGGCCTGGGCGAACCGCACCGGTCGGCCGGCGAGTTCGCGGGCGCCCCGCTCGATCGCGGCCGGGTCGCGGTCGATCGCGATCACGAGCCCGGCGGGCCCAACCGCGTCGGCGAGCAGCCGCGTGTGGCCGCCGCCGCCGAGCGTGCCGTCGACCACCCGCATGCCCGGCTTCACGTCGAGGAACGACATCACCTCGGCGGGCAGGACGCTCGTGTGGATGCTGGTGGACGGGCTGGGCGAGTTCATCGCGCAGCATCGTACCAGCCGCGGCCGGCGGCCGCTCATCCGCCGCCGGAGGCGCGATAGTCCTGGTAGACCTGCAGCCACGGCAGCGTCCACGGGTTCCACGTCGGATAGCTGGCCGAGGCCACGCTGATGGCGAGCAGGATCGCGGCCATGATGCGGCCGAACCTCGACCCCGCCGCGGCGTCGGCGGCCGGGAGCAGCGCGAAGAGCCACAGCGGCGTGAACCACAGTGCCCAGCGGAAGCCCGTCGCCATGCCTCCGTAGTTGCGGTCCTCCAGCGGTCGTGTCACGTAGAACGCCAGGCACACGACCGTGCAGGCGAGGATCGCCGCCGCCACGGCCCGCTCGCCCCGGGCGGCCGGATCGCGGCGGGCGAGCAGCATCGCCAGGCCCGCGAGGCTCAGCGCCCACACGGGAGTGAGCGAGAAGATGCCGTGATGGCCGATGAGCACATGGAAGGCGTAGGCTGCCCGCGACGGCTCGCCGCGATCGATCGCGCTCTTGACCACGGTGGGCTTCCAATAGCTGTCGAGGATGCGGCTGCCGCGGCGGAACTGGTAGTCGTACCAGCCTCCCTCGACGTGCCGCTCGGCGTAGGCCGGGCGGATGGTGCCGTGGGCGGCGTAGTTGGTTCCCAGCGCCGCTGCGACCACGAGCGCCGCGCCGGGCACGGCCGCCAGGAGCGTGGCCCGCGGCGCCTGCCGGACGAGCAGCAGGCCGACGAGCCCACAAAACGACAGCGCCGGCAGCTCGCAGGCGGCCATGAACGCGGCGGCCAGGCCGGCGACGAAGAACCACCGCAGCCGCCGCTCACCCTCGCACACGATCCGCAGCGTGGCGTCGAGGGCGACCAGGGCGGCGAACGCCGCCGGCCAGTGGTTCGTGAACACGACGGCATAGGCCGACAGCAGCGTGCCCAGGGCCGCGGCGGCGACGACGAACACGCGGCCGAAGTCGGTCGTGCCGTAGCGTTCCGCGATCCGGGCCAGGATCAGCAGGGCGAGGGCGAACGGGATCACGTTCCAGGTGAAGAGAAGGATGCGGCCGAGCTCGTGCGGGTGGCTGCCGAGCGTCTTGCCGGTGAGGCGGTGCAGCAGCCAGTACTCGCCGGCCATGAGGGTGGCCAGCAGCGGCGGCTTGCTGGAGTAGAGGTGCCCCTCGTCGGGCCCCGGAGCAGGGTTGCCGCGGCCGTCGTGCTTGACCATGTCGATCGTGTCCCAGTTGGGCTGGGAGACGATGTCGTCGATGGCGTAGGTGCCGTGCTCGACGAGCGCCCGCACGGTGCACCAGCGGCTCCGGTCGTTGCCGCTCAAGAACGGCCGCTGCAGGTTCCGCAGCTTCGGCTCCTTGCCGGGCGGCGCCTTTTTGCGGGCCTCTTCGTTGAGATGGTTTTCCAGCCGCACCGTGTCGACGGAGTTCACGGCCCACAGCCGGCCCGTGATGTCGCCGGCCGCGAGGGCGACCAGCAGCAGATAGACGCCGCGCCGCAGGGCGGCCCGCGGATCGTTTGGCGAGGGGGTCGAGGTGGTCATCACAGCCGCCGGGCGGGATCGTGGGCGGGACGCGAAGCGGCAACTATAGTCTACTTCCCGTCCGGGCTACACAGTCTCCGTCCGCAAGGTGCCGGCATGCCGCTCGACATCTCGTTCGTGATCCCGTTCAAGGACGAGGAGCCCACGCTCGTGGAGCTGTTCGAGCGGATCGTCGCGGCGACGCGGCCGACGGGGCGGTCGTTCGAGGTGATCTTCGTCGACGACGGCTCGCGCGACGGCGGCGCCGCGCGGGCGGCCGAGCTCGCCGCCCGGCACCCGGGCACCGTGCGGCTCGTGGAGCTGCGGGGAAACTTCGGCAAGAGTGCGGCCCTGGCGGCGGGCTTCGAGCGGGCGACGGGGGGCGTGGTGTTCACCCTCGACGCCGACCTGCAGGACGACCCGAAGGAGATTCCGCGGTTCCTCGCGGCCCTCGACGAGGGCCTCGACGTGGTCAGCGGCTACAAGCAGACGCGGCACGACCCCTGGCACAAGGTGCTGCCGTCACGGGTCTTCAACTGGATGGTCCGCCGGCTCACCGGCGTGCCGCTGCACGACATCAACTGCGGCTTCAAGTGCTACCGGGCCGCGGTGCTGCGAGACGTCCGGGTGTACGGCGAGTTGCACCGCTTCATCCCGGCGCTGGCCGCCTGGAACCGGTTTCGCATCGGCGAGATCGTCGTCGAGCATCATCCGCGTCGCTTCGGCGTCTCCAAGTTCGGCGTGGGACGGTTCTTTCGCGGGCTCATGGATTTGCTCACCGTCACCTTCCTCTCCAAGTACGACCGCAAGCCGCTCCACTTCTTCGGCTGGCTCGGGGCGGCCGCATTCCTCGCCGGCCTGGCGATCTGCGGCTATCTCACGGCCGTGAAGTTTTCCGGGCAGAGCATCGGGCAGCGGCCGCTGCTCACGCTCGGGGTGCTCCTGATCGTGATCGGCGTGCAGATCCTCGCCACCGGCCTGCTCGCCGAGCTGATCGTGCACGTGGCCGGCGATGCGCGGCCCTACCGGATCCGGCGCACCGTCGGGTTCGACGCCGAGGAGGGCGGCTGAGCGCTGCGATGGGTGACGCCGATCTCTATGACTACGACCTGCCGCCGGAGCTGATCGCCCAGGAGCCGCTCGCCGACCGGGCCGCCGCCCGCCTGCTGCACGTGCGCCGCGCCGACGGCACGATCGCGCACCGCCACGTCCGTGACCTGCCCGACATCCTGCGGCCGGGCGACCTGCTGGTCGTCAACGACACCCGCGTCGTGCCGGCGCGGCTCGTGGGCCGCCGTGCCGCGACCGGCGGCAAGTGGGAAGGATTGTTTCTGCGGGTCGCGGAGGGCGGGCCGCACGCGGGGGCATGGGTCGTGCTCGCGCAAACCCGCGGCCGGCCCGCCGTGGGGGAGCGGGTGACGCTCGTGGGCCGCGACGGCAGCGACGCCCTGGAACTCGCGCTCGCCGGCCGGGCGGAGGGGGGGGCGTGGCTCGCGGTGCCCGATGCGTCGGGGCCGTTCGTGGATCTCCTCGCCCGCGTCGGTCGCGTGCCGCTCCCGGGCTACATCCGCGGCGGCGCCGAGCAGCCGGGTGACCTCGAACGCTACCAGACCGTCTTCGCCCGGGAGGCGGGGTCGGCCGCGGCCCCGACGGCGGGGCTGCACTTCACGGAGCCGCTGCTGGAGGCGCTGGCCGCCCGCGGCGTGGAGCGGGCGAGTGTCACCCTGCACGTCGGCCTCGACACGTTCCGGCCGATCACCGCCGAAAAGATCGCCGACCATCCGATGCACACCGAATGGTGTGCGTGCCCCGCCGAGACGGCGGCGGCGGTGGCGGCCGCGAAGGCCCGCGGCGGCCGCGTCGTGGCGGTGGGCACGACGGCGATGCGGACGTTGGAGACGGCGGCCCGCCGCGCGGGCCCGGACGGCGGGTTTCCGGCCTGGAGCGGGCCGACAGACCTGTTCATCCGGCCCGGGTTTTCCTTCCGCGCCGTGGACTGCCTGTTGACGAACTTCCACATGCCGCGGACAACGCTCATGGTGCTGGTGAGCGCCTTCGCTTCCCGCGGCCTCGTGGCCCGGGCCTACGACGAGGCGATCCGCGAGCGGTACCGATTCTTGAGCTACGGCGACGCCACTTTTTTCGAATGACGCCGCCGCAACGAGGAGCAGCCGGATGAACATGCCGCAGGAAGACGTGCTCGTGGTGCCCCGGGCCCTGTTCGACTCGGTCGGGGCCTTTCAAGGGTTTTGTGCCGACACGGCCGCCTACCTGCCGGCGCTGCTCGATCCGCGGCACACGTCGTGGCGGCCGCGGGCGACGGTCGAGGACGATCCATCCTTCAAGCAGTTGATCCCCTACTGCGTGCTCGCCTGGCGGGCGGCCGACGGGGAACGGCGGTATTTCGCCTACACCCGCGGCGGCGGGCAGAGCGAGGCGCGGCTGCGGGCCAAGCGGTCGGTGGGGATCGGCGGCCACATCTCGAGCACCGACGGCGCCCACGGCGACGACACCTCATACGACGCCGGGATGCGGCGGGAGATCGCCGAGGAGATCGCGATCGGCGGCGGCTGGACGAGCCGCTGCGTGGGCCTCATCAACGACGACTCCAACGCCGTCGGCAGCGTGCACCTGGGAATCGTGCACGTGCTGGAACTCGAGAAGCCCGAGGTGGCGTCGCGGGAGAGTGAGCTCGTGGAGTGCGGGTTCGAGACGCTCGCGCGGCTGCTCGCCGAGCGCGAGCGGTTCGAGACCTGGTCGCAGATCACGCTCGACGCCCTGGCCGCGGGTAGACTCGGCTGAGCGGTGCACGTCGCCGGCCGAGCCATGATCTACCTCGACAACCACGCCACGACCCGGCTCGACCCCCGCGTGCTGGAGACCATGCTGCCGTGGCTCACCGACCGCTACGGCAACGCCGGCAGCGCGACCCACGAGATGGGCCGCGAGGCGCGGGAGGCGGTCGATGCGGCGCGGGAGATGTTCGCCGCTGCGATCGGGGCCACCCCCCGGGAAATTGTGTTCACCAGCGGGGCCACGGAGAGCGCGAACCTCGCGATCCTCGGCACGGCGGCCCGGGTGCGGGCGTCGGCGGCAGGGCGGCAGCCGCACGTCGTGACGGTCGTCACCGAACACCACGCCGTGCTCGATCCGGTCGAGCACCTCGAGCGCCAGGGATGCGCGGTGACGCGGCTGCCGGTGTGCTGCCAGGACGAGTCCGGCGGAGTGCCCGGCCGCATCCGGCTCGCCGACCTGGAGGCAGCGCTGCGGCCGGAGACCTGTCTGGTGGCGGTCCTGCTCGCCAACAACGAGATCGGTGTCGTGCAGGACGTGGCCGCCATCGCGAAAATCGCCCACGCCCGCGGCGCGATCGTGCACGTGGACTGCGCCCAGGCGCTGGGCCGGATGCCTGTGGACGTCGATGCGCTGGGGGCCGACCTCGCGAGCTTCTCCGCGCACAAGGTTCACGGCCCGAAGGGGGTCGGAGCCCTGTACGTGCGTCGCCGCGGGCGGGCGGTGCGGCTCGAACCGCTCGTGTTCGGCGGCGGCCAGGAGCGGGGCATGCGGAGCGGCACGCTCGACGTGCCGGGGATCGTGGGGCTGGCGGAGGCGGCGCGGCTGGCGATCGCGGGCCACGCCGACGAGGTGCCGCGGATGCGGACGTTGCGGGATCGGCTGTGGGATGAGTTGGCGCGGGGGATTCCGGGCCTCGCGATCAACGGGCCGGCGCTCGATGCGGTGGACGACGCCGGCGCGCCGGTGCGGCTCGTCAACAACCTCAACGTCCACGTCCCCGGCGTGGATGGCCAGACGCTCCTGGCCACCCTCGCCCGCGACGAACTGGCCGTGAGTTCGGGCAGCGCCTGCTCCTCGGAGAGCCCGCGGCCGAGCCACGTGCTCCTGGCGATCGGTCGCGACGAGGACCAGGCCCGCGCCAGCCTGCGGTTCGGCCTGTCGCGGTTCACGACGCCCGAGGAGGTCGACACGGCAGCCGCCCGGATCACCGCCGGCGTGTCGCGGCTGCGCGGCTGATCCCGGCCTTTGCCTTTCCGGCCGCGAGGGCTAAACTTTTCACACGTCGGGCTGTGTTATTTCGGCCCGCCCGGTCCCCGCAGGAGAACAACGCCATGTCGGTCACGCTCACGGAAAAAGCCGCCAACGAAGTCAAGAAGATCATTGCCGACCAGAAGCTCGATCCGGCCACGGTGCTCCGGGTCGGCGTTGCCGGCGGCGGCTGCAGCGGCTTCCAGTACTCGCTCGGCTTCGACACCCAGTTCGACCCCAAGGCCGACACGAAATCGGAGCAGCACGGCGTGGCCGTGGTCGTGGACAAGAAGAGCGACCTGTTCCTCGACGGCACGACACTCGACTTCCACGAGGCGATCGACAAGCGGGGCTTCACATTCAACAACCCGAACGCCAAGAAGAGCTGCGGCTGCGGCAGCTCGTTCCAGGCCTGATCGTGGCTGAAGCCAAGGTGCACATCGTCGGCATCGGTGACGATGGTGTCGACGGCATGACGGCGCAGGCGCGGCGGCTCGTCGAAGCCGCCGACCTGCTGCTCGGCCCGGAGTCCTGTGGGCCGCTGCTGCCCGCGGGCCTGCGCAACCGGCTCGAGGCGGCCGCGGGCCTCGAGGACCTCGTCGAGCGAATCGAGGCGGCCGGTCCGAAGCGGGTGGTCGTGCTCGCCTCCGGCGATCCGCTGTTCTATGGCACGGCCCGGTATGTCTGCGGCAAACTCGGCAAGGACCGGTTCGAGGTCGTGCCGCACGTCAGCAGCATGCAGCTGGCCTTCGCCCGCGTGAAGGAATCGTGGGAGGACGCCTTCCTGGCGAACCTCTCCGGCCAGTCGATCGAGCGGGTCATCGACAAGGTGCGGTCGGCCGAGACCGTCGGCCTGTTCACCAGCGAGCAGTGGCCGCCGGCGGCGGTGGCCCGGGCGCTGCTCGACGAGGGCATCGGCTACTTCCAGGCCTACGTCTGCGAAAACCTCGGCTCGCCGGACGAGCGGGTGACCCAGGGGTCGCTCGCCGACATCGCCGCCGACTCGTTCGGTCCGCTCAACGTGATGATCCTCGTGCGCAAGGCCCGCGCGGCCGACGCGCCGGGGCAGGCGGGCACGCGGCTCTTCGGCAACGCCGACGAATGCTTCCTCCAGTCGCGGCCCAAGCGCGGCCTGCTCACGCCCGCCGAGGTGCGGTCATTGGCGTTGGCGGAGTTGAGCCTGCGGCCGGGGAGCATCGTCTGGGACGTGGGCGCGGGCAGCGGTTCGGTGGGGCTCGAGGCCGCCCGGATCGCCCGCGAGGGCAGCGTGCATGCCATCGAGATGGATCCCGACGATCACCAGCTGATTCGCGAGAATGCCCGGCGGTTCGACGTCACGAACCTGCATCCCGTCCTCGGTCGGGCGCCCGAGGCCTGGGCGAATCTGCCCGATCCCGACGCGATCTACGTGGGCGGCAGCGGCCGCGACGTCGCGATGCTCGTGGAGCAGGCCTGGGCGCGGCTCAAGGCCGGGGGGCGGCTCGTGACGGCCTGCAACAGCATCGAGAACCTGGCCGCCGTGCATGCGCTGCTGCGGTCGCGGTCGGGCGACGCCGCCTACTGGATGGTGAACATCGCCCGCGGCATCGAGCAGATGGACCGCATCCGGTTCGAGGCGATCAATCCGATCTTTCTCATCGCCGCCACGAAGCCCGCATGACCGCCGAGCATCTGCCCGTGCCGCTCGACGTGATCGCCGTGGGCGCCCACCCCGACGACGTCGAGATCGGCTGTGGGGGCACGCTCGCCCTGCTCGCCGCCCGGGGGCATCGGGTGGGGATCGTGGATCTCACCGACGGCGAGCCGACGCCGCGATCGAGCGGCCCGGAGGAGCGGCTCGCCGAGGCGGCCGCGGCGGCCCGGCTGCTCGGCGTCGTGCATCGCGAAACCCTCGGCTTCCCCAATCGCCGGCTGTTCGACGGCTTCGAGGTCCGCGTCGCGTTGGCCCAGGTGTTTCGCCGCTGGCGGCCGCGGGTGGTGATCGGGCTCGCCGACAAGACGCCGCTCGCCTCGCCCGACCACGCCCAGGCCGTGGCGATCACGGAGGCGGCCGTCTTCTACTCGCGGCTCACGAAGTGGGACGACACGTTCGCCGGCCTGCCGGTGCATACGGTGCCGCACCTGCTCGGCTACTTTCTGTTTGCGGGCGTGCCCACTGTGCCGGCGGGCCACTGGCCGCTGGTGGTGGACATCGCCGGCCACTTGGAGGCGAAGCTCGACGCGATCGCCTGCTACAAGTCGCAGTTTCCGCCGGAGAAGGCCCACGTCTTCCCGCGGGTGCGGGCCATGGCCGAAACGGTCGGGATCATGGCGGGCTGCGCGGCGGGCGAACTGCTCGCCTCGAGCCGCATGCCCTGCACGACCGACCCGCTGGGAATGTTCACGCCGCGGCCCGCCTCATGAGCGCGAGCATGCAGGATGTCATCGTGATCGGGGCGGGGATCGCGGGCTTGTGCGCGGCCCGCGAAGTGGTGGCCGCCGGTCTCCACGTGCTCGTGCTCGACAAGTCCCGCGGCATCGGCGGGCGGATGGCGACCCGCCGCGTCGGGGCCGCGGTGTGCGACCACGGAGCGCAGTTTTTCACGGTTCGTGGCGACGATTTCGCAGCGGTCGTGACCGCGGCCCGGCGCGACGCGGCCGTGGCCACGTGGTGCGACGGCTTCGCGCAGATCGGACCCGACGGCAGCCTGGTGGCCGCAGGCGACGGGCACCCGCGCTGGCGCGGAAGCCGGGGCATGACCGATCTGCCCAAATGGCTGGCCGAGCGACTGGCGGCCGCGGGCGGGCGGTGCGAAGTTCGTACGCAGGCCACGGTCAAGGCGGTGGCATCGGTGGGCGACGGCGTGCGGATCGAAGTGGAGGATGGCGCGGGTGAGCGGGGCACACTTTTTGCCCGCGGCGCGATCCTCACCGCGCCGGCGCCGCAGGCGATCGATCTCATGGCCGCCGGCGGCATGCTCGGGGCGGGCGGTGGCACCGATGCCGTGGCGCGTGACACGCTTGCGACCGTGGCCTATGACCCGTGCTTCGCCCTGATGCTCGTGCTCGATCGGCCAAGCCGCGTGCCGTCGCCCGGTGGCATCCAGTTTGCCGCGGGGCAGGAACCGATTGCCTGGCTGGCCGATAACTTCCAAAAGGGCGTCTCGCCGGTGCCGGCGCTGACCGTGCACGCGACGGGGGCGTTCAGCCGCGAGCATTTCGCCACGCCGCCGGAGGAGGTCACCCGGATGCTGCTCGACGCGGCCCGCCCCTGGATCGACGGCGATCCGGCCACGGCCGTCGTCGAGCGTTCGCTGCACCGCTGGAAGTTCGCCCTGCCGACGACGCTCATTCCCGAGCCGCTGGTCGTCGTGTCGGCCACGCCTCCGGTGGCCTGCTGCGGCGACGCCTTCGCCGGGCCCCGCGTCGAAGGCGCGGCCGTGAGCGGCCTGGCAGCCGGTCGCTGGATGCTGCGCGCGTTGGCCTGACCGCTTGCGGGAATAGTGACCGCCCTGCCAAGATAGGCGGCTTCCGCCGGTCGTGGAACGGGCGGGTTTCCCTTTTCCGGAGCGCAATCATGGCCACCGTCACCGCCCCCCGCCTCTTGCCTGAAGTCGAGAAGTTCCTCGCCGGCGTGCCCCTGAAGAGCGTCGTGGGGGGCAAGGACGTGGCCGGATCGACCGGCGAGACGATGGTCACCCGCGACCCCGGCACCGGCGCGCCGATCGCCGAGTTCTGCGTGCTGTCGGCCGCCGACGTCGACGCCGCCGTGAAGGCCGCGCACCACGCCTTCAAGCACTCCGGCTGGGCGACCCTGCCGCCCAACGAGCGCGGCGTGCACCTCCACCGGCTTGCCGACGCCCTCGAGAAGCACAAGCCGATCATCGGCCAGATCGAGGCTCTCGACGCCGGCAAGATCCTCTCCCATGCCCTTGGTGATGTGCAGAACTGCGTCGACTCGCTCCGCTACTTCGCCGACATGGCGATGCACGTGCAGCGGCGCAACGTGCTCGCCGTGGCCGGGCACGAGGCCTGGACGACCCGCAATCCGTGGGGCGTCTGCGGCTTCATCTTTCCCTGGAACTTCCCGCTGCTGCTCGTCGGCTGGGGGATCTCGCCGGCCCTTGCCGCGGGCAACACGGTGGTCATCAAGCCGGCCGAGGACACGCCGCTCTCCACCATCTACCTGGCGCGGCTGGCCCGCGAGGTCGGCATTCCCGACGGGGTGATCAACGTCGTGACCGGCACCGGTGCCGGTGCGGGGGCGGCGCTGTCGGCCCATCCCGGCCTGAAGCGGATGTCCTTCACCGGCTCGCCGGAGGTGGGGCGGCTCGTGGGGGAGGCCTGCGGGCGGAACCTCGTGCCCGTGAAGCTGGAACTCGGCGGCAAGGGGGCGGCGGTCGTGTTCGACGACGTCGACGTGGCCGCCACGGCGGCCAAGCTCGTGGGGGCGATCACGTTCCACACGGGGCAGGTGTGCTGCGACGCGACGCGGTGGATCGTGCACGAGAAGGTGTACGACGCCTTCGTGGACGAATGCCGCGTTCGCATGGGGCAGGTGCACGTCGGCTACCAGCTCGACGACGGCTCGACCATGGGGCCGGTGGTCAACGCCAAGCAGCGGCAGCGGGTGCTCTCGTATCTCGAGAAGGGCGTCGCCCAGGGGGCCAAGGCGGTCGTCGCGGGCGGTCCGGCGGAGGTCAGCGGCTGCGACGGGTATTACGTGAAGCCGGCCCTGCTTGCCGGTTCGCTCGACAACGTGGCGGCCCGTGAGGAGATCTTCGGCCCCGTCGCCTACCTGGCCCGCTTCAAGACCGACGACGAGGCGGTGGCGATGGCCAACGACACCGACTACGGCCTCGCCAACAGCGTGTGGACGAGCGACCTCGGCCGGGCGGCCCGGATCGCGGAGTCGATGGTCGCCGGCAACAGCTGGATCAACGCCCACAACGTGTTTCCGCGGGGCGTCCCCTATGGCGGCGTCAACAAGAGCGGCGTGGGCGGCGGCGTCAACTCGATCGAAACGCTGTTCGACTATTGGCGCAGCCAGTCGATCGTGCGGCCGCTGTGAGCGACGCGCCGAACTTCGTCCCGATGCATGACGACGTGATCATCGTGGGGGCGGGGCTCGCCGGGCTGGCCTGCGCGCGGGAGCTCGTGCGGGCCGGGCGCCGCGTGACGGTGCTCGAGGCAGCCGACCGCGTGGGGGGGCGCGTCGCGACCGATACGGTCGACGGCTTCCGCGTGGACCGCGGCTTTCAGGTCTACAACGATGCCTACCCAGAAGGCCGGCGGCAGCTCGACCTGGCGGCCTTGGATCTCGGTGCGTTCGAGCCCGGGGCCATGATCGCGGAGGCGGGCCGGCTGCGGCGGGTGAGCGACCCGTGGCGCCGGCCGCTGGCGGCGATCGGCGGCCTGCTCGACGGCACGGTGGGCATCGCCGACGCCCTGCGGACGGCGCGGCTGCGGGCCGACGTGTTGCGGGCCTTGCGGGCCGGCCGGCTCGATCCCGATGCGCCGGCCGCCGCGGACGAGCGGACCACCCGCGAGGAGCTGGCCGCCCGCGGCTTCTCGGCCGACTTCGTGCGGCGATTCTTCGTGCCCTTTTTCGGCGGCGTGTTCCTGGAGCGGTCGCTCGACACGGCGGCGGCCGTGTTCCTCTTCGACTTCGCGATGTTCTCGCTGGGGCGGGCCTGCCTGCCGCGGGGCGGGATGGACGCGATCCCGCGGCAGCTCGCGGCCGGGCTGCCCGCGGGGGCCGTGCAGCTCAACTGTCTCGTGCGGCAGGCCGAGCCAGGCCGGGTCACGATCGCCGACGGCAGCGTGCGGACGGCTGACCATGTCGTCGTGGCCGTGGACTCGCCCGCGGCCGCGAAGATCCTGCCCGCGGCCTTCGCCAACGTGTCGGATGCCCGACACACGAAAGGGACGAGACTCGTGGCGTTCGCGGCCGACCGTTCGCCGCTCACGGGACGAACGCTCGTCGTCAATGCGGACGCGGACGGCCCGATCGACAACCTGACCGTGCCCTCCGACGTGGCGGCCGGCTATGCGCCACCGGGCGCCGCGGTCGTGTATGCCTCGATCCGCGGCGACTGGCAGGGCAGCGAGCGGGATCTGCCGGATGCCGTCCGCCGTCAGGCCGCGTCGTGGTTTGGCCAGGGACCGACGTCGTGGCGGCACCTGGCGACGGTCCACGTGCCGCACGCCCTGCCTGACGAGTCGCCGGCGGCGCGGCGGTTGCGGCCGGCAACGCCGCAGCTCGGCCCCGGCCTGTTCGTGTGCGGTGATGCCACCAGTTCGGCGTCGATCAACGGCGCGCTGGCCAGCGGCCGGCGGGCCGCTGAAGCCGTCCTCGCAGCGGATCGCGGGCGGTGAGGTCCGCCCCTTGTAGCGGCGGTCTCCGACCGTCGTGCCCGTTTGCTGGGAAGCCCGAAGCGTGAGCTGAGCGGCGGTGGCTGACCGTCGTGCCCGTTTGCTGGGAAGCCCGAAGCGTGAGCTGAGGGAATGCGCGTCGCTCCACCGGCAACCGCTCCGCACTCCCTCGGCTCGCGCCTCGGGCTTCAAGGGCACGGTGTGGAAGTACGGAGCAATGCCGACGTCGTGCCCGTTTGCTGGGAAGCCCGAAGCGTGAGCTGAGGGGCGGTGGCTGACCGTCGTGCCCGTTTGCTGGGAAGCCCGAAGCGTGAGCTGAGGGAATGCGCGTCGCTCCACCGGCAACCGCTCCGCACTCCCTCGGCTCGCGCCTCGGGCTTCAAGGGCACGGTG
>Ga0315903_10005596_pt1 | contig 16328 bp, 16 predicted proteins | sample LakEriMetagenome_7_FD_203524 | JGI IMG/M metagenome (GOLD analysis project Ga0315903, IMG submission 203524) | Freshwater fungal communities from buoy surface, Lake Erie, Ohio, United States - Buoy 2 MA119 | ecosystem: Environmental > Aquatic > Freshwater > Lake | place: USA: Lake Erie, Ohio...
CAGTGGCTGCTACAAAGAGTGAGCATTTTAAAGAGAGGTTAGAAAAACATAAATCTAATGCCGCACTCTTACACCTTCGCTGGGCAACTGAAGGGATGCCGGTAACAGAAAATAACACCCATCCTTTTACCTACCAAGATATAACCTTTATACACAATGGCTCTATAACTCCCCCAACCGCATTAGATCCAGTAATAGATAAGAAGTATCTATCTCTTGCCAAGGGCACAACCGATTCTGAGAGGTACTTTCTCTACCTGCTAACCCAAATCGAAAAGCATGGCTTCATCGATGGTGTTAAGACAGGCCTTTCCTATATTAAAAACAATTGCGCATACTCCGCCATCAATATGATGATTATTAATGACGCTACTTTTATGGCAGCTTGTATTTATAACCAGGATAAAATCCCAAGCAAGTTCAAAGATTCACCAGATTACTACCACCTTAAATACACCACCCATGATGGACAGGTGGTTGTGGCATCCTCTGGCTGGAATCAGGAGGGCTGGGAAGAGATCCCTAATGGGAGTTTGTTGGTGGTGGATAGGGTTCTACTTTTACCAATTATGGAAAAAATTTAAATTTACCCTATCGCTAGCAGTTGACCTCCTCTTTCTTAGCTGAGGAAGAGGAGGTCAACTGCAAACAAGCGTATTTTCATGCTTAAAACCATACCGTTCTAATGCCAGTAGAGGAACAGCAAAGGAAAATTCAGAAAAAAGTGACAGAATCACAAATACAAAATCAGATTCTGATGAGACTAGTTTGCAACTGAATTAACTTGGCTTTCAGCTCACGATTCTCCGAAGTTAAAGATAAAATCTTATCCACAATGGGATTAGTAAGTTCCTCGAATTTAACGAGCAAATCCGATGGTGGCAGAACTTGTAGATCAGATATTAGGTCTACAGGACTTAGGTTGTCTTGGGAACTTCCGTTCGCAAGATTCTCCATTCGTTTTCTAAATTCTGGTCTAGCGAAGAAGAGATAGGCAAATCGCTTTTCAGCACTATTTCCAGTAATTATGCCCACTCGCTGATTAAGGAGCAAATTATCCTTATCTACCAAACAACTGCGACCTACATTTCCTGTTAGGGAAACGAGTAAATCGCCTTTCTTTAAAACACATGAACTAGGCAATTTGGAGGGAATAACATTTACATAGCTCATTGTCTCTATATCTAAATATCGATTCTTAACATTCTTTATTGTAATAATCCCATAATTTCCACTATTTAAATAATCTGAAGGTTTAAACGAATATCCGGATTTTATATCAATTAAAGAAGAGAGCTTATTCACTTCCCATGCTGAAGGAATCTTACGCTGTAAATTAGAATCTAAGGTGAACTTTCCTCCACTTGAAGCGTATGGAGCACCTGACTTGTTCGGAAACTCGTATTGGACAAACCAGTAAGCAAAAATTAAATCCAAATAGGTATGAAGTTTTGTAACCAATTCTCGATTAACTTCAATTTTAGATTCAAAAGAAGCAAGAAGCTCCCCTATTCGGCTCTGTGTTTCATAAGTATCAGGAAAATCAATTTCCAAGTTAAGTAAATCATCAGGAGTTAATGAAGGATAAGAGGAGGCATTATTCTTAGCAATACGGTGAAGATGCAAAACTAAATCTGGATGAGTTAAAGTGTAGTAAATATATTCTGGTGAATACTCTGATTTGTCTTTAACATCGATTGTTGCAAAACCTGTGGATACTACTAGATTTGAATCTGGAGAATTAAGAAGACCAAAATGTTTTTGATCGGGTCTTACTAATGAAAAAATAATAGTTTTATCTTTAACAGCTCTCCTCGCTCTAGAAGGCAAACTGGTTTTGTTCTTGTATAAAGTAATTTCATCTATAACATTTTCTGAGATATTGGAGGTATCCAAGTATTTAATTGGAAAACTTTGAACTTTGTAAGAATTATGATTAACATCAGCAATCTGCTTTAAATGTTTTTTCATTTTTCAGGGGCAATTTCCTTCAAAATTGTTATTATTTTTGAATCTAATTCATGATGCCTGTTTTTGGCACTTTCTAAAGTAAGTCGTAAGTCCTGGGAAAGGGTTCGTAATTGTGCAGGAGAGATACTTGTATGTTTTACTTCTATATCGAAATATTGACCCGAATTAAGCGAATAACCTTGAGAAGCAATTTTTGAGTTCTTAACGGAAATTGAGAATTGAGGTCTTTCAACCCTTTCTAAGAAAGAAGAAACTATCATTTGTTCATCATCAGCGGACAGTATAGTTTTCTGATTCCCGCCTTCTTTGACTACACTACCAAGGTTTGTCGCATCAACAAAGAAAACTTCATCGCCATTCGCCTGAGAATCAAAAATCAAGATTGAGACGTTTGTACCCGTGGTGGCAAAGATATTTGGAGGCATCGAGATTACACAGGTGAGTAGACGTTTTTTGACAAGTTTTTCTCGAATGATTGGAGAAATACCATTTTTCTCAGTCAAAAATCCAGTTGGAACAACCACCGCAGCTTTACCCGTGGCACTAAGTGAAAACATTATGTGCTGTATAAATAGAAGATAGATTGGCATTTTGTCTTTATCATTCTTGGGGACTGATGGAATTCCCGCAAAGAATCTCTCCCCATTTTCGGGAGAATCTAGATCATCTCTAAAATCAGAGAAATCTAATTTAAAGGGAGGATTAGATACAATGTAATCAAACTTTTTTAAACCACTCTTCTCTTTATGAGCAGGGGCAAGCAAGGTATTTCCCTGAATGACATTTGGAATCGAGTGGACCAGATTGTTCAAAATGAGATTTAATCGAAGCATTCCTGAAGATTTTTGAGAGATATCTTGCGAATATATTGAGCAGTTTTTCTCACCAATTTCATGGGCTACATTCATAAGTAATGTTCCAGAACCAGCAGATGGGTCGTAAACAGTTACATTCTTTGCGGGCTTATCAACCAAGATTTTAGCCATAATCTTCGATACAGCGTGAGGAGTGTAATACTCTGCGTACTTTCCACCACCATCTTTGTTGTAATCCTTGATGAGATATTCAAAAATTGTTGAGAAAAAATCAAATTTCTGATCAAAAATTGACTCAAAACTAAAATTTACTAGCTTATTTATTATTGCTTTAGCAAAATTATCTTTCTCTGAGGGATCAGCTATAAATTGGCTAAGAGCATCAAAAAGAGTAATTTTTGCTTTACTAGCGGTAGAAACAGAAAATATCTCTGCGTTTTGATTTGAAATATCTATAAGCGTCTTATCAAAAAGGTGAGAGAAGTCAGCTTTACCTTGCTGCTGAAATAGATATGTAAGTGTTTGATTTCTATTAAGTCGTGCAGTATTTACAGGCAATCTCTTAGAGAGTTTCTTGAACTCTTCATCGTTTATACCCTGAAGAACTTTCTCCCAAGGTGTATCAGGTGTAAATCTCTTATCAATTTTCTTTAACTCATAGCCCAATTTGTCGTTCATAAATTTGTATAGGAATGTCTGAGTGATTATCTTAGATTCATTCCCATCATTACCTAGTCCAAAATCAGCACATACTTTTTTCAATTCATCAATTAGATTTTTGGTCTGATTTGTAAAATCCTGAATCATTTAAGCTACTGACCTCTCTAATTCCATAAAATATTCATGTGCAATTTCTAATTCCAATTTATCCATATTGATTAACTGTACATAATCGAGGTCATTAGCACTGATATCAGCAAGAAGTTTTGAAATCTCAGCCTCAAAATAACCCCGGTTCTCTAAAATATTTTCATTATTATCAATCAAGTTAAACAGGTGAGATTGAATTTCTGTAAGTAGTTCGTAGATCTCCACATCACCCAATTTAGGAGCTTCAACTTTTAAGTTTTTATGAATACGGGCATATTTTGGATCATTCTTATATTTAGTTACTAGAAGACTATTTTTCTCGTTAAGACCTCTTGCTTTATTGAGAATTATTTCAAGGTCTTTTACATTATTTTCCAAGTCCAGGGAAACGCCCTCTTGAATATTTCTATTCTTGAGAATATTGATAAACTGTTCATAGAGAGAAATGTATTCTGGATCTTTCTCGTCAATGTTCCTAGCCAAAGTTTCCCTAACGAGCCTAGTAACCTCTTTTACCTTATTACCAATCTCGAGTTCTGCTTCTCCAGTCTTTGAGAAGGAAAAAACAACATTCTCGAGAGCAGTATTTAGTAGAGCTTTTGTTTCATCTGAAACTTGAATTCGATCATTTAACAATATCAAGTCCAATCGATTTCTTGCCTCTATCAAGAGGGTACTGAGCTTCTTGAAATCCATCTTGCCGGCAAGCTCATCGTGTCCATAGGCTTTAATGAGATTGCTTATTTCTTGAGCATTTGTTAGACAGGAAACGATTTCCCTAATAGTTTTCTTATCTGTAATCTTTGATATTTGAGATGAAAATATTTCAGCATTTGTAAGATCATAAGAGAAAAGCTTAGTTTTTATTTCGTGAATGGTATTTTCAATTTCTTTAGGATTCAGAAAGATGTTTGAATAATTACCATAATCTTCGCCTAATTCATCTTGTAATTCTTTGTAGTATGCAGCATTTGTTTTATCAAACTCAGCACTAATATCGGCAAAATCTACAATGTAGCCATACTTTAACTTATTGTATGGGCGATTAACTCTCGTTAACGTCTGTAAGAGATTATGCTCTCTTACGACTCGTGCTAAATATAGTTTTTTTAAGCGGGGAACATTGAAGCCAGTAATGAGCATGTTGTAAACAATTAAAATATCAATTTTTCCTGCTTTGTAATCCTCAGTCAGCCTTTCTCGGTCATCTTTATCACCCTCATCAAAAAGTATTAAGGCAGTACTCAATCCTTTGGAATTCAAATTGGAATCAAAACTCGCCTTTAAAGCTCTCGCCTGATCTGAAGAATCGCAAACTATCATTCCCCCGATTGATTGATCGCCATGTATAACACGAGAGTTTGTCAGATCATTGGCAATGTAATCCATCATCGGATTGACAAAACTTTTATGAGAAAGTACTAGATTTCTTGGTAGAGCGCCTTTTTCTACTTCTAAATTCAATTTGTCAAGAACTTCTTTTATTTTTGTTGAATACGATGCTTCAATTTCCTCTCGTATTAATCTTAAGGTGTACCCATCCCTAATTGAATCGTTATAGAAGTATTTATGAATGTAATCCCCAAATATTTTTTTGGTTGCATATTCTCCAATAAGGGGAGTTCCAGTTAGGCATATATGAATGCCGTTTCGGTCTGCGCTCTTCAAGTTCGCAAAGAAACTTCCATTTTCCTTGTAACTTCTATGAGCCTCATCGATAAAAAATACTCTTTGAATGTCCAAAGAGTAATCATTCTTAAATAGTTCGTTTGCATCATTTGAAAATTTTTGAATATTGATTACTGTTATCTCGAGTTTTCCAGTAGTAGTTTTGATTGCTTCATTTTTTGTAAATTCATTTATGAATTCTGATTTACTATTTATAGTATTGACTTTTAGACCACGCTGAATAAATTCGCTTTTAGCTTGCCTTAATAGATCCAATCGATCAACTACAAAATAGAATTTCCCAATAACATTTTTCTTCTGGAAATAATCCGTTAATAATCTAGTATTGAAATAAGCAAGTGCTGTCTTTCCAGAGCCTTGTGTATGCCAAAAAATGCCATCTTTTACATTGCTCTCTAATTTCTTCAACAAATTATAGGAGCCAAAAATTTGAGGATATCTCATAATGTGTTTTTCTAATCCTTGATAGCCGTCCACATAAGCAATTCCATATCTCAAAATAAACTGAAGTCTTTCTGGAGTAAACATAGATGTAAGAATTCGGTTAGTTGGTGTATCTACTTCCTTATTGGTTTTAAATTCAGGTGTATGTTTAATACTTATCAGATTCGTTGATTTCAAAATAAGATCTTCGTCACTATCACCTTTAAATTTAGGTGCCTTTAAATCATATATTTGTTCTCTAAAGAAATTGAAAGATGCTTTCTCAAAAGATGTAGTGGAATAAAAAGCGCCTTGAAGTAGATTATTCTCGTTTAGATCGTACTCCATATTATTTGAAAAAATCATAAACTGTGTGAGATTAATAAATTTCTTAAAATTACGATTTGCAAATCTAGTATTTATTCGGTCTCTCTCTGCTCTAATCCCCTCCGGATTATTTGGTTTCTTTACCTCTATAAATGCTAGAGGAAGCCCATTCACTAGAATCGTGATATCTGGTCTAAAGGACTCAAGTCCGTTTTCACAATCATATTCTGTTACACAATTAAGTTGATTATTTTCAAAATTATCAAAGTCAATTAATTTTATTCCGCTTTGATTTACAAGATGATCATAAAATACCTTACCCAAATCGTCATTGGCCAAGCTGCTTATTACTTGTTTTTTATATATCTCAATCTCATCAACGGAGTGAGTAGGGTTAATCCTTATTAGAGATTCTTCAAAAATATCTAGCGCAATATTGGTCTCGGGATCTTTCTTAAAACTACCCAAAGGCTTAAATTCGTATCCCAATTTTGATAGGTGAATAAGGGCAGGAATCTTTACTCGAGAGTCTTCATTAAATGTCATGACTCTCCTTAATCAAGCGATTCGGTTTCCCCATAAGGGAAATTGTGCGGCTATTCATATTAAAAACATTTATCGGATAGTTAGTCTACTTTTGTGCCAATTTCGTGCCAAGAAATCCATAAAAAATGACCACCTAAATCGAGATAGATGGTCTGAATTGAGCGTGATTTCTTGCTATATAGGGATTAGGCGGCATAATAATCATGCGGGAAAGCCCAAACTAAAGGATTAAAAGTCCATGGCTCAGACATTAAAGGACTTCGGGGATCTATCCCTCAAGTTAACACCCCAAATTATCCTGGCAGCCCCCATAAGGCTTTGTAGGCATGTTTACGCCAATCTTAATTGGCAACCTCTGGTGCTTGTCAGAGTTGAAGATTATTCTTTCAATTAACAGAGAGTGGGGGCAAAAATCTTAGAAGACGATGAAAGGCAAATTCCAATCACTTGGCCTGAATCACTTAAAAACCAGTTGGAAATCTCAAACAGCCACGTGTCTATTATAAAAAAAATCGGTATTCCTAGAGCCACAATTGGAATTTTTGAAACCTTATCTATGGTAAAAATTCCTGATGGATACTTGCCCATAATGAAAAAAATTGGCGCCAAAGGAAATTTTGAGTTAGAAAGTGAGATGATTTGCTATGAGGGACAATCTAAGGAACTATCAAATTATTCTTATGTGGCAATTGTACTTGCCTTAAAGTTACTAACAGGATACGAGAAAACGCCCAAAAATGTAAGAAGAATAATTCGCATTTGTACGGGGGAAGTATTGACCCACACTCAACTCTTAGAAGATATTCAAAAAGTTGCCGTGAAAATGGCTAGACCATTGTCAGTTGAACCTACTAAAATTGCCATTACTACAAAGACATTTAATAGATTCGTAATAGACGAAAGAAATATTGATTATATGAGTGATAAACCAATTGACTGGGAGACTTCACATTGGTGGAGCGGAGAGTAGGGGTATGAGCGATCTAATGGCAGTCTTGATAGTAGATGGGGAAAAATTTATTTGCGTAGATTACGATCGACCAATTTGGTACTCAAAAATAGATGCGTCACTAAAAGTGACTCCTTGCTTAGATAATTTTGTGGCCGATGGGATTCTAGGGGTAGCAAGCCAGAAATTATTAAAAACTTATGGAATCAACAAAAGATTTAATTCGATAGATTTTGAACAGGTTCATCCATCTTCTGAATTACAAGCTGCTAGAAAAATCTTATATGACGCTGACAAACTTAATATTGAGTACTTTCATGATTTTGATGGTGATGTTCAAATTCATAAAGATCTCGCAAGATTCAAAATGACCCTTAATTCAGTAAATAAAGTTTCAACTCAAGAGTCAAGTAATTTATCAAATTAACCGATGACGCCAAGAACTTTCCCAAATAAACCAAATTTTAGGAGTCGGTCTGAAGAGGCTGTTTTCAAGGCTTTATGTGACGCATTGTCTCCAGATGATGTAATCATATGCAATTTCGAATTTACTGATCTAAACCTGGGCGATGTGGAGATTGACTTTATACTTCTTTTAAAAGATATGGGAATAGTAATAGTTGAGGTTAAAGGTGGTCATATATCTTTTGATGGCGAGGACTGGATTCAATCCGATAGCAAGAGTAGTAGGGCGATTCATCCTGCTACGCAAGCTAAACGCAATATGAATACATTTCGTGAATTTTTAAGGAATCGTTGGTCTCAAGGAAATATCAAGAGTGACTGGATTGTATGCTTTCCTGATAGTCAAGTGAAAAAATCAAATAGTCCGGATTTACCAATTGAGAAAATAGTTGATAAAAGTAATACAAAATACATTCTCTCAACAATCAAAAGTAATCTAAATGCTAAAACTAATGCTTCTGCTCCTTCCGGTAAAACCTGGATTGAGGCAGCTTTAAAACATGTGCAACCTAAAAGTATAAATGATTTGGATAAAGAGTCAGCACTTGGAAATAACTATGCTCATGTAAAAGAATTGACACATCAAAGTATCGAATTACTAGAACAACTTTCTGACAATGAGAGATTTATAGTATATGGACCAGCTGGTTCGGGAAAAACTTGGCTCGCATTTGAACAAGCAAAAATCTGGATTGAACAAGGTTTAAAGATAGGAATTGTTGCTTATAACCGGGGGTTGGTTTCGTACATGAATAAAAAGAATTTAGAACTACCGGAGGATGTAAGACCAAAATTCATTGGAACATTTCATGAATTTGCCAAACAAATTGGATCAACTGCAGGTTCACCTGCAAATTACAATGAAGAAAACGATCAATACGGTGCATCACTTATAAACGCCGCCGAGAAACTATCGGAGGAAGAAAAATTTGATGCTTTTATTGTGGACGAAGCTCAAGATTTTATGTCGTCATGGTGGACAACCCTAGAAATGTCTCTTAGAAATGACGGTAAAATTGGAGCTTTCGGTGATGTCAATCAAAAAGTATTTGGTAGAAGGCATTTGCCTATCAGTAAATATGCAAAATTCAGACTGAAAGAAAATATTAGAAACTCAAAGCAAATTGCAGAATTAGCAGCACCATTTGCTGAAGAGTCTTTAGTTGCCAGGGGTCCTAACTCATTTCCAATTGAATTAATCGAAGTACCAGAACGAAAAGTTATAGAAAAAGCAGATGATTTAGTTGAAAGGTTGACAGAAAAAGAGAATTGGCATCCAGGAGAAATCGCTTTATTAACAACCAAGAATAGGCATCCAGTTCACGCTGAAATAGCAAACAAAGACAGAGATTTATATTGGGCGGATTTCTGGACAAATGAAAGTGTTTTTTATGGAACAGTAGGTGGATTCAAAGGACTAGAACGGCCGGTAGTTATTTTGGCCATAGACGGGTTTCATAATGCAGAAGATTTTAACGATTTCATGTATGTGGGCCTAACTCGCGCCAGGGACAAACTGATTGTGATAGGTTCGGAAGAAATTTTGAATAATTTAAAAAATCCAAAGATTCCAAAAATCAATCTTTAGATCTGTTAATAATTTCGACCAACTAACGCATTGACCTGTCAAGGTGGTTTAAGGGTTTCTTTTATCCCTCAGAAGATGTAGTTTAAATTAGTGGAAATTCACCTTAAGGATTGTTCAGAACTGTGGGAAGACTACATTAAAGATGCTAGCCAATCTATCGTGGTTTTTACACCCTACTTTGACTGGTTACTTATAAATCTCTTTTCTTCCTGCGATCTACCATACTCTGATATCTATTTGGTTACTCAACTTGATCGGATTGACACAAGATCAGAGAATTTAACTAGAATTAATCGGATAGTGGAGCTAGTCAATTTAGGAGTTAATGTTCGAATTCTAGATAGACTTCATGCGAAAGTTTTAGTAGTAGATGATGAACATGCTTTTTTTGGCTCTCAGAATTTCACAAATTACAGTATAGGAAGCATTGAAATAACTACACAAATTTCTAGATCAGAGGATGATGTAGAAGAGTTTTTTGATTATTTTGAAAATCTACTTCTCGAAGCTCGTAAGGTTACGCAGCTTGAACTTGCAGTTGCATCGGGAGATATAAGTTCACTACTTGAAGATGAAGGCGAGGCCAGTGATTTTCTTGAAAGTGAAGATGAAGATGACTGACAAACATACTCGATGTATTCATGATCTATTACTTGGACAGTGCTCGTTTTGTATTAAGCCTCCCTGGGGAATAAATCCAATTGTTTACACAACTAAAGGCGGGAATAGCTTTCATAATTGGAATGAATGCAATTATCTAGCTTCGGGGCAAGATTATGCCTATAGTCAAGGGAAAAATAATCATCCAATAAATCCTGTCCAATGGTCTGCAGTGAAGGATATGAAAGACCCTTGCCAATGGTGTTGTGCAATTTTTTTAGCAGGAAAAGATAAATTGAAAAAATGTAAGGCGAATATCGATGGTGAGTGGATCAATGCTCTATTTGTAAAATCCATATATGAAGGGCCTAAACAAAGAACTTGCCAAATTTTAGATCCTAGAACAAGTCTGGTCTACTTCCTCTCACTTGAAGAAGTTCAGATATCAAACAAAAAATGATTATTCTTCAAGTTTCCAAAACACATTTTCATCACACTTCATGATTTTTATGCATAAAGCATCTAGTGACATGGACAAGTTGTACTGATACTCATCTCCAACGGGACTCTTAGTGTTAATTCCCACCACATTTCCTTCATTATCTATCAAAGGTCCGCCACTATTACCACTCGATAAGGGCGCGGTGATTAAAATTTCATAAGTCTCCATATTTAATACATTGCCAAATGCCACTGAGCCTTCATAGCCGTCAGCACTGCCAACAGCTGCTATCCAATATCCAGGGTAAGGTTTGTAATTCGAAAAGGAAAGCGTATTTAACTTTAAGGTTGTAGCTAGTACTGCAATATCATTTTCTTCATCTACTCGATCAATAACAGCCTCTACTTCTTTACCACCTATCGATAACACAGAAATACTTGTATTGCCCTCCAAACACCTTTCAATTACATGGTGATTTGTGAGCAGCGTTGTAATGTATTTATTGCCTTGCGAATGCTTTAACTCAACGGCAAATGCTGAACCAAGAGTGTATTTTTTATCAGTGTAATCACAAAATACTGTCACTGTCGAATCCTGTGTGATATCAACTATCTTTGCGATGCTTCTTGGTTGAACAAATCCATCATAAGCAGGATCTGTTAGGTTAAATTGCTTGGCAGGTGCCCAGGTAAGCAGGAATGCTCCTAATGCAAAGGGAAGAGCGAGAATTGTGGCGAAGGTGGTAATTTTCTGAGCTAGGTTGTTTTCCATGGTTCAAATCTACTGCCAAGCACTGACAGTCATGAGGGATATACTTATTGTTAGGTCAAGAACTAAGTGATAAGCCCTTTAGCTCACTTAGTACCAACCGCGCTCATTCTGCGCACGGTGGTTCTAAAGGAGGACCTGCTGATGATGAAGGACACCATCAGAAGAGGCAGGAGGTTAAAAGTATGAGCGCAATAATTCTTACCGGCGTTAGGTATGGCAAACACCAATTCACTTTGGATTACCCGGTAGTTGATGGGCAGATGATATGTATGGCCCATTGTGAGTGTGGTTATGAGGTAGAGATCCTTTACTTTAAAAATTATGGCGGGGTTAAGTACTTACAAAAGATGTGGGAAATGCATATTGGAACCTGGAAGGGGTGGATTTAGGAGTTAGCTGGCCGATCCTTGTATTTCTCCTCAGCTTCAGCAATGGCTATTTCTAACATATTCCAGTTTGCAGCCTCTGCTTCTGGGTCTTCACGATCGCCATAAATCTCTTGCCACTGTTTGTATACCTGTTGAGTAATGCGCAATCTCTCAGATCGTGGAATTGTCACTTTGCCTCCACTAAACTTAGTAATTCTGACTCATGTGATATCTAAATGATCACTGAGTAAGGTAAAATAAAATTCAGATCTTAATTTAATTTGCTTTTCATCCCAGTTGTCTAAATTAAAGCTGTGTTGTAACTTTAGGGTATCTAAATATTTTTCGACTTTTCTTTTGTCAGGATTTGACTTAACTCCTACAAGTGTTTTGGTCAGATAAAGTGGACAAGACTCGTAATTAGCAATCTTCTGATGCGGTAATAGCTTGCCTCTTGAACTGTTATCCTTGTGGTGCAATAAAACCAGATTTCCAATTGTATGAAGCACAGAGTCCTTTGGTACCCGTCCATGGGCTTGTACGTGATCAATATCCCATCCATGTTTTGATTCTTTATGTTTGGTCTCAAAATATGATTCTGGCGAATTTCGCAATTCTTTATCACAAATCACGTCCAAGTTTCTGCTTAATTGCGCTAAAACAGATCTAATTTTCTTTTTATCAGTTGAATCTCTATATGACCAGGAACTCATTACTTCTTTCAATAATTTAAGCTGAACAGGAGTGATTTTAAAATTAGTGTATATTCGATCAAGTTCTTGAATTGAAGCTTCATCAGTTAATCTTGCAATTTCATATGTCCAGTCTGGGATTAACTTTTCAAAATCTTGAGTTTTTTCTCCAGATAAATAATAAAAAGTAGTTCTCGCGTGTACTTGTTGAACTAATCGTTCAAAAACGGGAAACTCAAGATTTCTTCCTGCAAGTAATATTGGAAAATGCTGCACAATTTTTAAAAATCTTGCAAAATATAAATCCCGAAAATGAGATTTTTTTACACTAGCACTTTTTTCAAAACTAAGTGCAGAAAGCCATTGTGAAGAATTATTTAACTCTTTAATCAGCCACCCTGCCTTTACTAGCCCAAGTGAGTGCGCCTCTGCAGATCTAGTGTCTAAGCGATTTGACCAAAATTTTGTCACCTCATTGTAAGTAATCTTGCGCGGCTTGAAACTTTCACTCACGCTTTTATTCATAGATTCCCTACCATTTTGAATTAATGCCAATGCTCTTAAAAGATATGCGGGTTCTCGCAATCTGGTTAGAGTTGAATTGGCTAAATTTTTCTTCATTTCACGCCATTCCTCTGAGATTTCAGCAAATGGTTCGTCCTCAAGATTTTGAAAAATTCGATTTTTAACAAGATCAGATGAATTCAAATCAGCACCACGATTATTAATTCGATCAAAGACTGTTAATGCTTCCTGTGGATTGGGTAATTCAATTTCAATTAATTTTACCCTATGAAGTACTCTTGATAGAGCAGATAAGAAATTTGATGAATCAATCCATGATTGATTTTTAAATTGCTTTTCATATATCCATTCTGCAACGGCAGCAAGATTTTTCTGCGTAGACGTCCATCCGTCACGTTCCTCGAGAAGTTCATTTGGTTTCTCTCCTTCAGCTAATCCACTCCACATATAAATACTCTGGAGTATTGAATCTGCCTTACCGCGATCCATTGATACCTTAGGTTCATAATCATGCACTGAGTAAGATATACACTGATTGTAAATAACTGAAAGCTCCTCATGTTTAATATTGTCTCTAATTTTTAATTTTTCATTTGTTATATAGCGCCTTGCAGCCATTAAGAAAATTAAAATTGTTAAGGTTCTTTGCTGGCCATCGATTAACCAAAAATTCCCGCTTCCTTTTGGTTCTTCGCAAATTATTATTGATCCAATTAGATAGCTATCTTGACCTTCTGTAATAAATTCTTTTAAATCATTTAGAAGTTCACCAACCTCACCATTCTCACCAACCTGCCATACATACTCCCTTTGCCAAGGTGGTATGATAAGTTTTCTGTTAGGTTGCGTTAAATATTGGGCGATACTTCTTATAGGGGCTACCAAATCTGATTCAGAGTGTTCACTAACAAATTCTACGTCCGTCATTACTTCATTCTATCTGCCTTTTACTCATCTTGTGAACCCACTTGTAATCAATCAATTTCTTCGACGCCTACCACTTAGTATTAAGATTTATATTATCCTTACCCTATGAAATACAAGTACCTGCAGATCCTGCTGATCACCGCCATCGGGGCATACTTCATTGGGGCAACTGATGTGAATGATCTATTTGTGATTCCATTTGCCGCAGTTTTGATGTTTGTGTTGGTAAATACCAGCAGAAGAGGTAAGAAGTAGGGGTTGGTGAAACCACCTTCTTGTTGATCTGATTACTTATCTTTAGCTTTTTTCTTACCGATTGTAGTTTTCTTTGTTGGGCGCTTCTTTACTGATCGCTTTTTGAGAGGCTTTGGCTTACTTTGTTGAATATATCTTTTGCCCCCTGAGCTTTTAACCTCAAAGCCCTGATCAATAAAGTTACTTCCCCGTTGGCCTGAGCTTTTTTCAGATTGGGATTTATCTTTATCTAAATTGCGCCAAAATCCCCAGTACCAAAAGAAGAGAGCAGCAGCTGGAATTAGAAGTAGTATCAAATTATCCATATCAAACTCTCCTTTTTTAACTTATTGCAATACTACCGGCAATAATTAGGATTTTTTAGTGTTTTTAATCTCGCTCCTCGGCGATGCAGTTACCACCATCAACAATTATTGCCTGCCCAGTTAGATAGGCAGAGTTTGGTGAGGATAGATATAAAGCCAGGGATGCTACTTCATCTGGTGTGCCAGAACGTTTGAGTGGAGTTTTTACTCCCTGCTTTGCTTCATGCTCACTTTGAGTATCAGTTTTTATCCAACCAGGCAGGATGGCATTTGCGGTGATTTGATACTTTGCCTCATCTAGGGCAAGTGATTTTGTCAGACCAATTAGGCCAGCTTTTGCGGCAGCATAAACTGGTTGATTAGACATCACCATCTTCGGGCCGGTAACTGAAGAGATCATAATTATTCGACCACTCTTTGATTTTCTAAGTAATGGCAGAGCTGCCTTACTTAATAAAAAGGCGGTATCTAGATTTCTAGATATCCCCTGCTGCCAAGCTTTGGTTGTAATGCTTAGTAGATCTGCCGCCTCATCCTTTGATAAGGGAGTAATCAGTGAGCTCATGCCAGCATTATTAATTAAGATATCAAGTGAGGTAATTTGAGAGATTATCTTTTGGCACGCCTGCTCTTGGGTTAGATCTGCCACAAAGCCGGTAGCAGATAACTCTTTTGCTCGATCATAAATACGATCTGTAGTTGAGGTGATATAAATATTTGCCCCAGCATTTTTTAGCGCCTTAGCGATTGCATAACCAATTCCACCAGCAGCGCCGCACCCGGAGATAAGTGCGGTTTTACCTGTTAATGGATTAGATATTGTGCTCAAGTTCGCCCTTTGCACCCTTTGCACCCTTTGCAGTAGCGCTTAATACTAACTTTGGTTTTTCCTTATTACGCCTAGTTATCTCAGATTTAATCTCTTTTATTGTTTCTGGGATTCCATTTTCATAGGCGTAGAGGGCCAGGGCAAATAATCTAGCAAAGGCTTTGCCATCAGCTGCGCTGAACTTAAGCCCACTAGTTTTCTTTCGATTTGATACCCCAATAATAAAATCATTACCCTCTTCATTGCGAGCAGCAGATAACATCTTGGCAAAGCTCCACTCGGTGGTGTTAAGTGAGCCAGCAAAAATAAGTCGTTGATTAGTAAGTTTTACTAACCCTGCCTCTTTATCTATCTGCATCTCTTCTCCTGGAATGACAGTTCCAGAAAATTGGCCAACTCTTAAGCGCACTCCTGCCACTACTGGAATTGATACGCCAGCAGAGCCGCCTTTATATGTGGATGGGGTTCTACCTGCTTCATGAAAGATAGCTTGGCCAGTCCATAACACTAACTCACCTTTTTTCTGAACCAATTGGTGATCCTCTGGTTCATCTCCCTTAGCTGCGTTGGTGAAGATATCTAGGGCGGTATTTAATAGCTCTAACTCTGATTGCCATTGGTAGGTTTCTAATTCAAATTGGGCTTGTGCTCTTTTAGCTGCTCGCCTAGCTTTAAAATCTGCAATAAATCCCATGGGTTAATCATAACTACTTAGAGTGACATTTTGATAGTTGTGGATAGAAAAAAATTGCAAATTGTATTTCTAGTAGAAATACTTGATGCGAAAATTTAAATCATTAAAAGCAGGTATTTTCTATAGATTACTATGCTCAAATCCGCTAAATTATCGACTCAATAAAAGTAAAGGTGGTTCACATAGGAGCTTAGTTGCTCCAGGTAGGCTACCGATAAATTTTACCTGGCATGAAAGTGTTGAAATATCAGGGTTTAAAGTAAGGAAGGTTTTAATTGAACGGGCATTACTTACCGAAGAGGAGGCATACAAATTAGTACACAAAATAAAGTAAAGG
>Ga0315903_10005603_pt1 | contig 16320 bp, 33 predicted proteins | sample LakEriMetagenome_7_FD_203524 | JGI IMG/M metagenome (GOLD analysis project Ga0315903, IMG submission 203524) | Freshwater fungal communities from buoy surface, Lake Erie, Ohio, United States - Buoy 2 MA119 | ecosystem: Environmental > Aquatic > Freshwater > Lake | place: USA: Lake Erie, Ohio...
TCGCGGGCCGCTTCGCGCTCGGCCTGCATCTCGTCCCGGCTTTTCTGGTGATTGAGGAACCCGACGATCTGCCAGCCGTCCGGGGTTCTGTCGAGGAGCCCTGCGGCCTCCATCGCCTCGGCCTGCCGGCCCGTGGTGTCGCACCACTTGAGGCAACAGTCCTCGACGTGCCCGTCGGTTTCGTGCTCCTGGGCGTAGAGGATCATGGCGAGATACCTCATCTGCTCCGGCACCTTCAGGCGCGAGACCTGCGGGTGGCGAAAGAAGTTCACGTCCAGGCGTGCCCACTCGGCCATTACTCGACCTCCACCACGATGCCGGCGGGCTCATGGCCCACGAGCAGGCGGCGCTCGGGAGTGGCGGCGTCGTGCGCGTCGCGGAGCGAGTTCCACTCCGCTTTTACGTGCTCCACGTAGCCGTCGCGGGCGCAGAACATCGGCACGCCAGCGGCGCCCAGGCGGTACGAGAGCGAGTAGTCCGACGAGAATGAGTGGTAAGCGTCGCCGTAAACGGTGAACGGGAACCGGCGCCAAAGCTCGCGGGGCATGAAGGTAACGGCGAAGCCGACGAACCCGGTCCGAAACGTGCGGCCCTGCGCCTGCGCCTCGTCGTAGGAATAGAAGTGATACGCCTGCCGCGAGGGCTCGGGGTCCTTCACCCTTCGCTTCGTGACGTTCACGAGGGGATGTGTGGAGTCGAGGCGGCAGTACCCGGTGGCGACCTCGTGATCCCTTGCCACCTCTAGCACGGCCGCGAGGGCCTCGGGCGAGACGATCACGTCGTCGGACACGAGGCCCAGGTGCGTGAAGGCGATCGTCTCATCCTCCACGATAGAGGCGATCACGCTCTGGAGCTGGTACTCGGTGTACCGCTGGAGCCACGCTCGCCGTATCGGCAGGGCGCGCAGCGAGTCCATGCACTCGGGAATGTTCCTCGGGTTCATTACCGCGAGGAGTGGGTCAAACTTCATCGGTCTCCCTTCCTTTCTTCAGTCAGCTCGGCGACGAGGCGCAGGCGATCCGCGCCGCATCGGGAGCACAAGCACTCGCAGGGGTTCGCGTAGAGCACGAGCCACCCGCACTCGAGGCAGCGGTAGGCGTAGCGAGTCAGCTTCACGCGGCCTCCACTCTCACGACGAGCCGCGCCTCGCCTTCGTCTGCCCACCGCTTCACCACGCGGGCGTCGATAAGGAAGCGGTCGTCGGGTACGGCGGCCACGGCCACGAGGGCGTCGATGACCTTTAGGATGTTGTCCGCGTCGGGCTTGCGAGCCGGGTGCTCGGAGCGGTTGCCCCGAGGCGAGAGCGTGCCGTCCGCGCGGTAGTGGTCGCGGGGGCGCTCCATGTAGGCCGTGAGCTCGCACGTCCACGCGCCCGAGGCGATGTAGGGCTGCCCGGCCATGCGCCACGCGGTAGCGATGAGACCGGCGTACTCCCGGTCGGCCTTCGCGGTGTATGCCCTGGGCGTACCGTCGCGGCCCTTCCCGAAGCGCGGGCGGCCTGCGCCTCGGGGCTCTCCGGGGACCACGACCTCGAAGTGCCGGCGGGCGCTCATGCGAGCTCGCCCTCATTGTCGGCCCGCTCGGGGTAGCCGTCGGGGCCCTCGATAACCCACCCGGGCGAGGTCTCGACCTGCCGCTCGTCCCGGCGGGCGTAGTACGAGTAGGCGGTGTTCCGCCGCCGCTGCTCGCGGTCGATGTGGTGATGGCGCACGACGACCTCGTGCATCTCCAGCGCGGGCGCCATCTTCTCCCTCGGGCCCCAGAGGTAGACCCACTCGCCGCCCGACTTCGCCACGTAGTGCCAATGGCGCCCGTATGGCGCGAAGCCTGGGAGGGCGCGGAACACCTGCCGCATGGGTCGGCGGACGTCCTGCCACAAGCGCCCGGGCTCGGAGAGGATCACCTCGGCCACGTCGTGCGGGGTGCTCGCAAGCCGAGCGCGGAAGGCGTCGATGCCCTCGTGCTCGATGAGCTCGTTATCGCCATCCACGATCCAGAACCAATCCCGCCCGACCTCGGCCATAGCGAGGCCGTGTCGGAATAGGTGCCCGCGCTTGTGTACCTCGCCCGCCCACGGCGTGAGCCGCGAGACGAGCGCCAGGTCGAGGCCGTGCTCGGCGCAGGTGCCGGTGATCGCGTCGTACTGCTCCTCGGCGCTCACGCTCGGGCCGGAGCCGTACAGCGCGTACCGGCCATCCAGGCAGACGAAGGCGTCCACAAACGGCGCATGAGAGCCGATCGCGCGGCGCAGGTGCTCGGGATCCTCGTCAAACCACGAGAGGAGGCCGAAGACTCGCACTAGAACGGAATCTCGTCATCGGCCACGGGCGCGGGCGCCGGCGTGGTCGTTACCGGGAAGTCCGAGCGGACAGGTGCGGCGGTGCCCTTCGGCTTCGCCATGAGCTGCACCCGCTGGCACGCGATCTCGTGCGCCTGCCGCTTCGTCCCGTCGGCCTGCTCCCACTCGCGCCACGTGAGGCGGCCGGTTATCGCCACCTGATCCCCGCGGGTGAGCAGGTCCGCGAGTGTCTCGGCCTGCCGCCCGAAGGCGACGGCATCCACGTACTGCGGGACGTCCTCCCAGGTCTCGCCGCTCTTGCGCGAGGCGGTGAACGCGAGGCGCATAGCGAGCACGTTCCCGCCTGCGCGGGGCTCGGGGTCGCGGGTCAGCCGCGCGACCAGGGTCACGACGTTTAGGTCGTCCATCGGGTCACTCCTTCTCCGGGCGCTCTCATGCGCGCCGGGCCTTGTCGCACGCGGCCATTAGCTCGCGGCGGCGGTCGTCATCGTCAGGGACGCGGGCGTACTCCTCCGCGAGATCGCGCACGTCCTCGAGGAGCCGGAGCCGGTTCAGCGTCACTCCGCCCATCGCCGGCGCGAGGGTTTCCCCGTGCGCGGCGAGGCGCTCCTGGGCGTGCAGGATCACGGCGTCGCGGAGCCGCAGGAGCTCGTGAAGCTCCATGAGCCGGAACTCCACGGCCGCGAGTGTGCGGGCCTCTTGTGCGGCCGTCAGAACCATGAGCGGAACCTCCGGCTCCTCCGCGGCTTCGTCGGCAGGCGAACGGCCCCCGTGGCGCTGGTGCCCGCGTACCAGGAGGCGAGGTCGTCGAAGAACTCGGCGGCCTCCTGCTCCGAGAGCGCGTGCCATACGAGGCCGAAGCCCACGGCGAGCGTGGTGATCGGTATCGAGTCTTTCCCCCGGGTCCGCACGATCTCGGAGCACGCGGTAAAGAGCTCGTGCATCTCCTCGGGGGTGTTCGGGAGCTCGCTCACGAGCGCCACGCGATCAGCGCCGCGAGCACGAGGCCGAAGATGCAGAGGTAGACGGCTTGCGAGTAGCTCATGCGGCGGCCCTCGCCCGGCGGTATGCCTCCCGGCGCTTGCGCCATGCCTTGCACGCGCAGGCGTTCGCTCCGCAGGTGTAGGCCGTCGCCCGTGCGGGTGCTCCGCATACCTGGCACCGATTCTCAGAGCGCCGTCGTGCGATCTCGAGCACCGGCTCGGCCGCGTAGCGCTGAAGCCATACGACGCGCCCACCGGCGCGGCTCTCGGCGAGCCCCACCCGGTAGGGGCGGCAGGTGCGCTCGGCCGTCCGCAGGGATACCCCGAGGAGAGCCATCACCTCGCGGGCGCTGTAGGTCTGCGGGCGCTCGGATGGAATGCTCACGAGGCGACCTCCGAAGAATGGTGTGTAGTCCACTTGACACGGCGGGCGGGGGTGTGTAGATTCCTGCACATAAGGAATCCACGAAGGGAGACACCATGAGCAGCGCGCACCGATACGACGAGATCAAGCTCGAGGGGTACGTCCCCTCTAAGTCGATCGCCTGGGGATCGGTTGAGCCCTCCGCAGGAATGGCGTCGAGCGGAGTTCAGACCTGCCACCGCGTGCAAGGCGTGTGGGTTGTTTCCGACGGAACGGTCACGGAGGGCCGTGAGGTTCGGAAGTTCGGAGCCGCGTCGCGTCGGAGCGGGTATAACGCCCCGGTCGTTATCCTCGGATCGGTCGCGAAGTCCGGTGGAAAGTGGATCGCCTATACGAACGCCGAGAAGGTCGGCGTGTACCGCACCCGGTCGCTCGCTGTTGCCGCTGTCTACGCAGCGACCCGCTAAACCACCACCACCACGAAGGGAGCACCGATGAATACGAAAGAGCTCGCGTATGCCGTTTCCGTGGATAACGGATGGGATCTGGAGTCGTTCGACGATGGATTCCTCGCCGATTACCCGCTCGTCCCGGAGTGCGTCGGCATCTATGGCGACGCCGGGGAGGCCATGCAGGCGGCGCAGCGCCTGGCCCATGAGCTTCCGGAGGAGGAGATCATCAGCGTGCATGTGATCGCAGGGGATGGCGAGGGCTAGGTGCCATCCGATAAGCATCTCGCCGCCGTGGCGAAGGCGACCGCGAAGCGTGAGGCGGGGGATCGGGAATGGCGCGACGCCATCCTCGCCGCCCACGCTGCGGGCCTCTCCTACCGCGCCATCGCGGAGCATGCCGGCGTGTCCTTCGCTCGCGTCGCGCAGATCGTGACGGGCCGCTAGCGCGGTCATGCCGCGCCCCTTATGTCGGCGAACCCGCCGTCCTCGTAGAAGTCGACGAAGCACCACCGGGAGCAAAACTGCTCGTCGCGGTCCCATGCGATGCCGCGCCTGGTAACGACCGCGAACTCATAGAGGTACTCCCGATCGCCGTCGCAGCGGTACGGGGTTCCGCACCACGCGCACCCGTCCGGAGAGGTTTCACTCGCGCGTCGCTTGACGATCGGAGCTGATCGCAGATCGAGCGCGCTCACTTGAGCACCTCCGCGAGCCGCGCCGCGATCCAATAGGCGACGGTCGCGGTAACGCCGTTACCCGCTGCCGCATACCGCTTCGAGTCGGGCGCGTTCGGCTTGCCATTCCACGGAATGTCGGTCCACCCGTCGGGCCACCCTTGCAGGCGCTCGCACTCCATCGGAGTCAGGCGGCGTACTGCGGGGCCCTGCTGCACGGCGTGCCCGGATACGTTCGTCCCGCTCCGCATCGTCGGCGACACATCGCCTGGGCTTGCGTCGCTCGAGTAGTGCGAGAAGGCAACGGCAGGCGGTGACGGAATCCCGAGACCGCTGCCGACCCGCAGCGTCGGCGCGAGGCGGTCGCGGTCGACGTTGACCCCCATGCTTCCGCCCGTAGACGGAAAGGCGATCACGGGAGTCCCGCGTCCGGTGCCGTCCTCCGATGCATCGTGGCCCTCGCCCGTGACCGTCGGCGGCGACGTGACGCACACGCTCACGGGCGAGTCCGGGCCGCTCACGCGGGCGCTCTTGCGGTACACGAACGCGGGTCCGAGCTCCGTCGTGCGGCTGCCTTCGGTGGGTGCCTGCATCGTTCCCGCTACCTCGGGGGTCGCTGCGTTCGGCGACGAAACCTCGACCGGGATCAGCTGCCCGCCGGCCGCGCTCTCGGCGTCCACGCGATAGCCGCGCTCGCCTCCACCCTGCAGCGCGCTCACGACGACTCCTCCACGATCAGGTGCCCGGCCTGCGCCGTGGAGTCGTCCGCGCCGTACTGGATCGTCGACGTGACGGCGTTCACGACGCTTCTCTCTCTCTCTCTCTCTCTCAGCCGAGAAAACGATTCCCGCGCCGCCTGGGCCGAAGTCCTGGCCTGCCTGTTCGGCGTAGGTCGCGGTCAGCGTGCCGGCGACGTCATCCCACCCGGTCATTCGGCCTCCCCCGCCACCGCCCGGAGCGCCTGCTCCAACGCGGGCGGCAACGTCCGGCCACGACGGCTCGCGCGTCGGAGAATCCCCGCCGCCGCCTTCGGCGAGAGCGAGTACCTCTCCGATGCGTTCGGCTCGAGGATCGTCGTCAGCGATTGCGACCACGAAAACTCGCCGTCGACGCTGGGCGACGGCGAAGTGCTGCGAGTCGAGAACCCGGAAGCTCCACCGATACCCGCGCTCGGCCATCGCGTCCAGGACGAGCGCGAAGTCCCGTCCACCGTTGCTCGACAGGAGCCCTTCCACGTTTTCCATGAGTAGGGCTCGGGGTCGAAGAGGGCCATCTCCGGCGATTCGCATCGCTTCCCAAAAGAGGCCGGAGCGGTCGCCTTCGAGTCCTCGCCGCTTGCCGGCGACGGAGAGGTCCTGGCAGGGGCTTCCGAAGGTGAGGACGTCAAGGCGACGTAGTTCTCCCCTGGACCCATCGCCCACCCGCGCCCCTTCTGCGCCTTGAGCGTGTTCGCCACCTGCGGGAGGTCCGAAGGTGCGGACGTCCAGACGGCAGGGATCGCATCGCCTTCCCCCGTCCGTGGCGTGTGCGTCACTTCCGCCGCTTTCTGGTTGTAGGAGTCGAACGCCATCGCCACTAGGAGGTAGCTCCGGCTGCTGCCGCCGCTCGCCGCTCGGATGCTTGCGAGGCTGTCCATCTCCGGGCGAGCCCCCTCCTCGCGCCCTCGTAGGTTCATCGCCACCGCTTCGACGGGGCTGTCCCCAGGGGATACCGCTCCCGCACTCGGGGACGTCTCGGACGTCGGAGTAGATGGGGACGCCGGGGAATCGCTCGGCGAGCACGGCTCGGCCGAAGGGTTCGATCTCGGCGAAGAAGGCGTGCCGCCATCCGGCCCACGCGAACCCGACGTCCATCCCGCCGACTCCGGAGAAAAGCGATCCGCAGAGGAGCTCACTCATCGGCCCTCCCTGCGGACGTGCCGCCAATAGCCGGCGATGACATCGTTCCGCTTCATCCCGAGCGAGCCCGCGGCCTTCGTGATCGCCTTCGTCCGGGGAGTGCCCGAGGCGCAGTAGGCCTCCACGCTCCGGAAGGCGGCCTCGTCCATCTCGCGGCGCTTCTCGCGCTGCGCGTCGCTCATGTTCACCACGTCGAGGAGCGCCACTAGAGGGCCTCCCGGGTGCGGCGGTACGAGTCGCGCGAGTGCTGCGCCTTGCACTTGCGGCACGCCCGCTTTCCGTCTTTCCGAATGATGAGGTTGTCGCCTCGGAGCGGGTGGCCCCACTTGCACTCGGTCTTGCGCGAGTTGGCCGCCGAGGGGCTCATGCCCCGGCGGTTGTTCTCGCGGGCAGTCACGGCCTGGAGGTGATCCGGGTTCACGCACGCCCGGTTGCGACAGAGGTGGTCGATCTGGAGGCCCTCGGGGATCGGGCCCCGGTAGGCCTCGTGGGCGTAGCGGTGCGCGAGCATGAGCACTCCGCCGCCCTTACTAATCAGGCCGTAGCCGCGGGAGTTGAGCGAGGCCGTCCACGTCCAGCACCCGCCCGGCTCGGGCGAGACCTTCGCGGACCACCGCGAATGTATGAGCTCGCCGTAGGGGTACGTCAGCGGCGGGCGCATTAGAAGCACCCCCAGCCGGAGAACCCACGGGCGGGGCCCTTCGCAAGCGCGATCGCCCCGAGCACCTCCTCCGCCGGCGTGCGGCCGGGGAAGCCGTAGCCGCCGGTGCGCTCCCGGATGTAGGCCCCATTGACGTTCGCAATACCGAAGGCCGTCGAATAGACCGGGAGGTCGAGGCCCCATCGGAGCGATGCCCAGGCACCGGAGCGCGGGCCGTGGGCGCCCCATGCGCGGACGTCGTTTCGCTGGGTGCCCATCTCGCACGTACCGATGCGGAGGAGGGTCGCCTCCTCGTAGGCGGTGAGCCGCGCCATCGCCTCGGTCCACGTCGGCCGCGGCGGGTACTCCTGCGCGGCGCGGTGCTTCAGGCAGGCGGCGCGGGCGTCGCCTCGATGCTTCGCGCAGGGCTTCGCCTGGGCGGTGGCGGGGACGAACGCGGCGAGCATGAGAGCTGCACCGGCGATCGCGGCCACTTCTCCCCGACTGAGGACCGCGCGCCCGCGTCGGGCGTTATTGCGGCCTGATCCTCGGGGAGAAGATGCCTCCCGCTTATGTCCTGCATGAGAGCGGCTTTCGCCATCATGCGGCGCAAAACCAGCTGTTCTAAGAATGGTCACGAATCTCCCTTTCTCATGGGGGGTGTCTCCCCGATTACTCGGTCGTCTCCCCTGAGCGTTACTCTCCCCGCACAAGGCAGGGGAGAAACAGGGGAGAAACCATGCCGCTCGTGAAGAAGTGCAAGCACGATCGCTCGCGCTGGACGCGGTGCTCGTGCGCCTGGTACGCCGACCTCCGAGACGAGACCGGACGCCGGACGTATACGAACCTCGGAGGCGATGACGGCGAGGCCCGCCGGCGCTACCGGCTGCTCATTCGCAGCTCCGCACCGGACGAGAGAACCTTCCGGGCTGCGCGGGTGTCCTACCTCGACGAGTGCTCTCACACTCTCCGGCCGCAGTCTCTCGCGCGGTACGAATCGCTCACGAAGCATCCGGACCACTACTTCGGGGACGCGGCGCTCTCGGCGATCCACGGCGCCGACGTCGTGAAGATGACCGACAAGCTTCGCGCCGCCGGTCTCGCAAGCGGTCACGTCCGGACGATCCGGAACCTGACCATCGCCATCCTCCGCCACGCGCAGGAGCGAGGGATGCTCGCTCACGTGCCCGACGTCCCGAGGATGAAGGTCGGCCGCGACGATCACGCGCCGCAGGTCGAGGTGTTGGACCTCGCGGTCGTCGAGGAGGTGATCGCCTTCATTCCCGAGCCGGAGTGCCATCTCGCCCGGCTCATGCTCTGGACAGGGCTTCGCCCAGGTGAGGCGATCGCGCTCCGCGAAACCGACCGCGACGGCGACGTGCTCCGGGTGGAGCGAACCTCGGTCACGTCCACCGGCGGCGAGAACGCTCCGAAGACGAAGCTGGGCCGCCGGGACGTCGACCTCGTGACGGGGAGCCGTGAGGCTCTGGACGCGATCGAGTGGCCGCACGGCTCGACCTATAAGAGACTCTCCGAGCGGTGGCGCTCCGGGCTCACGAAGGCCCGCGTGCCCTACGTGCCCCCGAAAACGCTCCGGCATACCAACGCCAGCTTGAGGCTCGCCGCCGGTCAGTCGGTGCCCTACGTGGCGCAACAGCTCGGGCACTCGCCCGAGATTCTGCTCTCCACGTATGCCCACGTGATCCGGAAGCTCGGCGACACGCAGGCCGCGCTGCTCGATTCGCTCACGCGACACGCTTCCCCCTGACGTAGACGGCCTCGGGGAATACCGCCCCGGGGCCTTCGCCGGCGGGGCGCACCAGCTCGTCGAGGCTCCACTCGGGCACGTAGTAGCGGGCGCCGACCTGCACGCACACCAGGCGGCGAGAGCGGATAAGGCCCATCACGAAGTCGCGCGAGCGCCCGAGGCGGTCGGCGACCTCGCGGGTGGTCATTAGGCGCTCGCTCATGCCTCGGCCCTCTCGCGCATCTTGCGGAGAACCCGCTCCATGATCTCCGGGTGCTCGTCGGTCAGGTGCTGGAAGTACGCCTCGCGCCAATAGCGGGCGTCGTCCTCGGCCCGCTTCAGGTCGCGGCGCAGCTCGTCGAGCAGGTCGTCGGCGTTCACGCGGCATCCCCCCCGGGCTCGGGCGAGGGAAACGCGATCACGCTCGCTCCGCCGGCGGGCTCGTGGACGGTGGCGCGGGCGATCTCCCAGAGGATCGCAAGCAGGGGAGGCACGGCCCGCCACCGGGGATCGCCTCCGAGGTGGTGAGCGTTCGCGGCATAGGCGAGGGCGTCCTCTATCTCCTCGCAGAAGTTTCGGGCCTCCTCGGCCGCGCTCGCCTGGTGGTGGCGCTCGCTCCCGTCCGCGAGCACGTAGGCCCTCGCGCCGGCGGTCTCGATGCGATGCACCACGACCGATGAGAAGGGCCCGAGCTCGGGCTGCTCCGGGAGGGACGCGACGAACGCGAGAACCTTCTCCGAGAGTGTCGGATCGCTCATGCCCGACCCGTTCCGCCGCAGGTCGGGCAGACGATCGGGAGCAGGTGCCCCGAGTCGCCGAACCTCTCATGCACCATCCGTTGCCCCAGGCACGCGGGGCACGGCCGCGAGAGTGCGGCGATCGCCTCGCGTATCGGGCGCCGGTCGCGCTCCCACGTAGCCGTTCGCATCGGCGACCACCCGATCCCCTTATGCAGCATCGGAGGCCTCCACGAATACCGGGCCCACCGGCTGCGCCGGGCGAACGATGATCCGATTCACGTCGACGCCCCGGGCGATGAGCTCCGCGGTCTTGTCGCGTACCTCGCTCACGCGGGGGCGGGTGAGGGTGATCTCCTCGCGGACGATTCCGAGGTCGATCAGCTCCTCGCGGTAGGCCGAGAGGCCCTGCGAGTCGATCCGGCTTGGGGGTTGCTTTCCGCGGGGCGCCATTACCACGGCTCCACCGGGGACGACCACCGCCTCGCCTTCGCCCAGGTCGGCCCGGAGGTCGCCCTCTATCTCGCGGAGGCGTGCCTCGAGCACGTCCAGCGCGGCGCGGTCCTCGGCCACGGTGCGAGAAAGCACGGCCCACTCGGCCGCGAGGTCGGGGGTGCTAGGCATCGCGCACCTCCTCCGCCTCGACCACCGCCCCGAACTGCTGCTCGAGCATCTCGCGGACGCTCGCATAGGTGAGGTCGTCGGCGAGGTCGGAGGGCTTCGCGGCGAGGCCGCTCGCCTTTATCGCGGCCTTCACCTCGTCGGCGTCGGCTCCGGACTCGCGCACAAGGGCCGCGAGCCGCTCGGATGCGACGGCCGCGCCGGAGGTTCCGCTCTCCGGCGCGGCGTCGCGGTCGCCGGGCGTAGGCCTCGGCGCCTGCGCGGGCCCGCCTCGGCCGCGCATCTCGTCGGTAATCTCCTCGGCCGGCAGGGCTTCCCACCCGGCGAGGGTCACGATGTATCCGAGCGCGAGCCGGAGCGCCTTCCCGCTCGCGCGTGTCTGCGCCATCGAGCGGACGGCGAACTCGTCGCGCTTGCTCCACGCCCTCTCCGAGCGGAGGCACATCGACTCGGCCGCCGCGACCTCGCGGCCTGCTGAGTCCATCACCACGGCGCGGGCTTCCCACCCGTCGCCGATGCCCCACTCGGCGGGCACCTTCCGCGACCACTCCACGCGGACGGTGTGCCCGGTGAGTCTGCCGATCAGGGTCATACACTCGGTTAGCGGGTACTCGCGCCCGCCGACGTTTGCGAGCAGGTTCCCGCTCCGCGCGACGTCCACGATCTCGCGGGCGGCCGCCTGGGCGTACTGCATCACCTCCTTCGGGGGCACCGCCTCGTGGGGTGCGAGTGCCGGAGCGCGGTCGGCGTCCCGGATTGCGAGCTCGTGCGTGCTCACGTGGTCTCCCTTCGGTTATTCAGGCCCGCGCGCTCCCGGGAGAAGGGAGAATCGGCCGGGAGAGCGCGGGCCGACGCGCCCGGAGGCGCGCAGGTGGGGGGCATGTAGAGGCCGATCATCGGTCAGCCGCCCGGACGCCCTCGAAAAGCCCGGTCGCATCGTGGACCTGCTCCATGAGGTCCACCAGATGCGGGCCGAGAATGTCCAGGCCGAACCTCGTCGCCACGGCGAACAGGAGGAACGACACGGCCAGGACGACCATGCACGCTCCACCGATCCCGATTCCCTTCCGCCTCATACTTCCTCCCTAGTGTGCAGCAGGCTACTAGCACAGCCGGATGCTATCTACCGGAATCTCTCATTCTGCGCCCGCGGTGCGACTCCTTCCGCGTACTACTACCCGCCGGTATAGGTATGCCGGGGAACCCGTCGTGTACGGTGCGGGAATGGGAGACGGGGAGACGACCCTCCGAGAGCTACTGCTCTCGGGGCGGAAACGTGCGGGAATGACCCAGGTCGACGCGATGATCGCGGTCGGCCTTCGCCAGCCGATCTCCATTAGCCGTTACGAGCGCGGGACGTCCATTCCGGACCCGGATACCTTCGCCCGGATGATTGAGACCTACGGCCTCGACGCCGATCAGGCGTGGCAGGCGTGGGGAGTTGCCTACGCCGAGAGGGCGCGGCGCGGCCTAGAGGCGCTCGGGAGCTAAAGCCCTCTCAGGGCGTCGGCGAGGTCGCCGAGGCGCTCGCGCTCGGCCTCCTCATTCGCCTGCTCGGCCGCCCGATCGAGCCGGTCGGCGATCTCCTGGCCCTGCTCCCAGAGCACCCGGGCCTCGGCGAGCGAGCGGATCATGCCGGGCACTACATCCACGGGATCGGGGGGGGGGTGTTCTCAGGGACCCTGCTCATGGGGGGACGTTATTCCCTCGTTACTTATGCTGCAAGGGGAACCGCTACCGGATCACCTCGACCGGGGCCTCCACCCGGCCGGAGAGCCGCACGCGGTGGGTGGCGATGACGCCGTGCTCCTCATGCACCACGTGGACGTTCTGCGAGGGTGAGCTCGCCCCGCCACGGCCCACGCTGAGGTTATTCGCGCCGATCCAGGCGCCATTCCACGCGGTGATCCGGTCGGCGGCGATCGTGAGGGTCATCGGCCGGTGATAGTGGCCCTTCAGCTCGAGGATCGGGTCTATCGGCTCGGAGCCGGTCGAGAGCGAGAGCCGGGCGCTCATGCTGTTTCTGTAGCCGGTGGTGATCGGCACGCCCACGATCCCGCCGCCCCGGTCCTCCTGCCCGTGGGTCATCGCCACGAGCCCGCCCACGGTCTCAAAGTAGACCGCGCGACGCGCCACGCGATCGTAGAAGTCCACGTTCCCGGCGTTCGGCATCGCCTCCAGGTGCCCGGCGATGAGCTCGTAGGCGAGGTAGTCGAAGTTCAGCGAGGGCGGTAGCGCCCCGGACTTCTTGCCGTAGGGGTAGCCGTGATTGCCGACCACGCTCACGACGTAGGCCTCGGCGCCGACCGCCTTCGCGGTTGTGGCGATCCGCGCGACGGCCGAGCTCCACACTCGCGCGAACTTGACGACCTGCGTCCCGGCGTCGTACCCCTCGGTCTGGTGATAGGCCGAGGAGCCCGGGAATACGTCGAGGCCCTCTACCGCATCGCCACCCTGGGCGATCCACACTCGCGCGATGGGCCCCAGCTCCGCGGTGTTCTGGATGAGCGCCTCCACGGCCTCGAGGTAGCGCGGCAGGCGCTCCTCCTCGAATACCTCGGGCGAGTAGTGGCCGCCCGGGGTGTCGGAGTGCACGGCCTCGCCGTACTGCCAATCGGAGACGTGACAGATCACGTCGGTCGGCCGGCGCTCGCGCTTCGGCTTCGGGGTCCTGATCGTGAGCTTCGGCGGAGGCTCGGCGGCGGCCTGGTCCACCGCGCGGCGCATCTCCTCGCGCAGCTCTGCGAGGGCGGCCTCGCGCTTCTCCATCTCGCGGACGCGCTTCGCCAACATCTGCGCCCGTGGTGATACCGCCGGCGCGGTGCTGATCTGCCGGCGCTTGCACTCGGCGCGAATCCACTCCGGGGTAAGCTCCAGCACCCGGCCGAGCACCTCGGGCCCGACCGCGGCGACCACCGCCTCCAGCTCGGCGGCCTCCATGCGCTCGAGTATCTCGCCGCCCTCGCTCTTGCGGCGACCCCCGGGGAGCTCGACGCCGAGGTCGCGCATCCATCGCCGGATCGTCCGCGGGTCGTGCCCGCGCTTCGTCGCAAGCTCGGCGAGGCTCCCGGCGTCGTTCAGCGCGGCGAGCAGGTCCTCGCCCGAGGTAAACGGGCACTCCTGGGCAGGCCGCCCGAGGTTGCCGACGCGGGTCTCGACGCCCATCTCCCGGCACCAGCGCCGAACGGTGTTCGGGCTCGTGGTGATGCTGAACGCGAAGGTATCGAGCGAGCCCGCCTTCACGATTGCGGCCCTGAGATCGTCTGCTCCATACGGGCAGGGCTTTCTACTTGCCGCCATGTTCCGCCTCCGGTTATGTGCCCCCGCTAGTCGACGAGCGCGACGTCGGTCGGCTCTGCGGGCAGGTCGTCGAGCAGGTCGTCCTCGGCCACGATCACGCCGTCGCCGAACTTGTTGAGGTTGAGCGCCTGCACGGTGCGGAGCACCGCGAGCACGGCGGCGAGGATCGCGGAGAGGCCCGCGAGGTACTGCGAGCCGGGTCCGCCGGCGTCGGTGTAGCTCTGGACACCTGCGCCGATGGCGGCGAGGCCCGCGCCGATGGTGAGAATCCACGACGAGGGTCCGAAGGTCACGCGGGGCTGCATGGGTTTGCCTCTTTCTTAGGTGGTCTGGCCGAGCTCGTCCACGGCGGCGGAGCCGGTGCGGACGGCAGGGCGTGAGAATGAGCGAACGCGCTCGCCGCGGGCCGTGAGCGCCCGGGCGGCACGTGCGCGGGAGTCCGGGTCGGCCCAGGGTCCGAGGATGCGGGCCTGCCCGAGCTCGGCGTAGAACTTCCCGCCCTTGCGGACGAGCCGGGCACGGTCGCGCTCGCGGGCGGGCAGGCGCGAGAGGGCGCGACCTCGGGCGGCCTTAGAGCGCCACGGGCCCACGAGGCGGCGGGCGGGAGCATCCACCCGCTCGATGTAGTACCGCCGGGGGACGGGCGCGTCCTTCTCGAGCCGGATCGCCGGCGGGGCCAGCACGATGGAGCCGCGGTCGCCCACTCGGCGGATACGCGAGCGGACGCCGTTGTCCACGTTGCCGCCCACGGTGCGAACGACCGAGCCGACGCCCCCGGGCGCGGCCGAGAGTGAGACGACCTCGACGATCATCTCCACGTGAACCCCGGGGATGCACCACGCGGCGCCGACCTTCGGACGGGCGAGCACGTTACCCGTGCTCCGCGCGGCCTCCGCGAGCGCCCACGTCGAGGCGGTCGCAGGGATCGGTCCGAGGGGCACGGTCGCGGACTTCCAGCACCATACGAGAAACGCTGAGCACCAGGGCCACCCGGTGCCGCCGAGCGTGGTCGCCGCCTGGTACTCCCGAATCCGTGGCGATGTATTGCTCCCGGGGGGTGTCTCCACCACTCCGCGAGCAAGCTCCGCTAGCGCGGCTCTCGCCGCGCGCTCTCCATACGTCATCGGTCCGCCTTCCTAGAGGATCGCCACGATGGCGCCGCAGACAGAACCCACGGCGGCGGCGACGGCGGCCACGGCCAGCACGAACCGCCCGACACCACCACGGCCCGCGCCCATGCCCTCGCGCCGGGCCTCGGCCAGCTCGAGGGCCTTCAGCCGCCCATTCAGGTCGGCGCGATACCCGCGGACCTCGGCGGTGATTTCCGCGAGGCCTTGGTACAAGCGCTCAACGTCGCTGGTGGTCATTAGGACGCCTGCCCCAGCCATGTAACGGAAAGCGAACTCGCGCTAGTGGTGTGCAGCGTGCCGCCCTTGATGGTGTACGACGTAGCACCAGAAACGAGCACGTTCGCGGCGATAGTCGTCGCTGCGGCGAACGATGCGACGTAGGTGACGAACCCCTGCGAAACGATGCCGCTGAATACGGAAGCGTTATAGAGCTGCATGGCGGCGGTGCCATTGACGAGCAACTGAGGCGCGGCGTAGGTCATGGCCGTTCCGGATGCTGCGGTCTGCACCTTGAATACGCACAGGTAGATGCCTGCGGTCTGAATAGTGATGTTCGTTCCGCTTGACCACATGTCGTCGGTGTCGTGCGCCTCGGCCTGCCATGTGATTGCGGTGCCATCGGTGTACGAAGTGAGGTCCGAGGTTCTATAAACGTGACAGGACGGCGGCACGCGCATGTTGTTCAGGTTCGTGAAAACCGATGAGAAGTCGGACGCGAGGATCGCGTTACCCGCCGTCGCGTTCGCCACGGTGAGGGCGGTGTAGGTCTTAGGCATAGAGTCGGCCCTCCTTAGAAGCCGTAAGTCGCATACGGCGGAGGCTCCGCCGGGTTGGCCGCCGTGTAGGCGGAGAGTGCGTAGACGGTCGCGCCGGTCGGGTTCGTGCCGGGCGAGTAGATGCCCACCATCCGGGTGCGGGCGGTGAGCACGAGCTCGCACTCGTGGCGCAGGCCGCCCTCGGTAATCCGGTGCGTGAGCTGCTCGACGAAGCCGTCCACGGTCGCGCCGGTGATGGCCTCGGTGGCGATGACGCGCTGCCCGAGCTCGAGGTCGCGCATGATTGCGAGCCGGGCGTCGGAGTCGTTATCGAGCCGAATACGCACGAGCGGGGATTCGGTCGCGCCGGTGTTCGCCAGGTACGACGCGAGGGCGTCGGCCGTCGATTGCGTTCCCACGAATGAGGTCGTAACCGGGGCGCCCGTGGTGCTCGCCCCGTAGGTGAGCTCGTCGGAGATCGTGCCGGTCTCGGTGGCCGTGAGCGCCCCGGAGACGACGACGGTTTTCGTCCGGATGATCGCCACTACTCGACCTCGAAGCCCGGGTTGTATTCGAGCGCGACGTCGGTGAGCGTCACGTCGGCGGCCTTGCGGAGCGAGCGGGCCGGGTAGTCCTCGTGGACGAATACCGCGCCCGCGCAGAACACGGCGCCGCGCGAGGCGGTGAGCAGGTCGTCGACGATTGCGAAGCCGGTCTCCT
>Ga0315903_10005609_pt1 | contig 16303 bp, 27 predicted proteins | sample LakEriMetagenome_7_FD_203524 | JGI IMG/M metagenome (GOLD analysis project Ga0315903, IMG submission 203524) | Freshwater fungal communities from buoy surface, Lake Erie, Ohio, United States - Buoy 2 MA119 | ecosystem: Environmental > Aquatic > Freshwater > Lake | place: USA: Lake Erie, Ohio...
ACAAACCGGCTGGTTTATCAGGGCACCGCTCACGAGATCCTCGGCATTCAGGAGGACGCCGGGCGTCAGCGTTTCCTGCTCCTCGAAACCCGAACCATAGGAGGGATCGCGGCATGAGCTTCAAGGTGTCAGTGAAAGGCATCAAGGAGTTGCGTCGATCCATCGGCCGACTTCCGGAGGATTTCATCAAAGGCGCCGAGCGCGCAGTGCTTCGCGCCGGTGGAGCACCGATCGTCAAGGCGGCGAAGGCCCGCGCGCCGATTGGCAGCGGACCGCATCCGGGCCTGCTGAAAAAGTCCATCGGAATGAACGTTCGCAAGGTCGGATCGATCATCTCCGCACGCATTGGACCGCGCACCGGATTTCGTGTGCAGGTCGGCACCAAGAAACTGCGCAAGAACCTGATGGCAAAGCGCCGGGACGGCAGCCGCATCCTCGCCGCATCCGCAGGCACCGAGGTGCCCGTGTTCAAAGACCCGAACAAGTATTCGCACCTCGTCGAACTCGGCACATCCAAGTCACCGGCGAAACCATTCATCCGCCCGGCCATCGATGCGGCGTCAAGCGAGACGCACACCGCCATGGCCAAGGGTTACGAGAAGCACCTCACCAAAACCATCACCAAGCTTCGCACCCGTCGATGAGTTACGAGAAGGACATCACCGCCGCCATCCTCGCGAACACGCCGCTGGTCCGCGAGATCGGCGACCGTTTTTTCTGGGACATTGCGGACGGTGCCACCGCCCCGCCCTACATCGTTGCACAGACGGTTTCCGACGATGGAGAGACCCCTCACGACGCCCGCCGCGGAGTGTCGTTTCCGACCGTGCAGTTTTCCACCTGGGCAAAGACCAAGGCCGAGGCGGTTCGCATTTCCGAAATCCTGCGCTCCGAGTTCGAAGGCACGCCCATCGCCGGAGAATCCGAGTGCGTGCTGCTCTTCGCGAACCGCACCAGCAACTACGACCAGACCACCCGACTTTTCGGAATAGTGCTCGATTTCCGCGCCCCTCACCACCTCGCAAACTAACAGAAACCAAGCAATACCATGGCCAAATCCAAATCATTCGGCACCGCGGTCACCATCGGGGGCACAGCCATCGGCGGACTGACCGACATCAGCATCACCGGCGCGGACGTGCCGATGGTGGACATCACCACCCACGACTCGACGGCACGCGAATTCGTTCCCGGCCTGAAGGACTTCGGATCGTTGGAATTATCCGGCAAGTTCGATCCTGCGAATTCCGGTCAGGACGCGCTGCGCGCCGCCGTGGGCACTTCCGCAGCGTTCGTCGTCACCCTTCCGAACGGCAGCACAACGATCTCCTTCTCGGCGATCGTTGGCCCCTGCACCGAGGACATGACGCTCGACGGCACGGTTGACTTCTCGTGCTCGTGCAAGGTCACCGGAGACAAGACATACAGCGCCACCTGATGACGCCGCACACCGTCAGCATCTCCGGCCGCGAGGTGGCCATCGCGTGGAACCAAGGCACCGCACGGCGCTTTGGTTTCCGCGTGGCCAAGCACGCGGTGAGGCTCGACACCCGCGCGTTGTTCGATCCGCTCCGGGCGTCCGCCGCATATGTCGAGATGCTGTGGCTGCTGCTGCCTCCCGAAGAGCACGACCGCCATCGATCCGCAGAGGATCTCGCCACCGCCATCGACCTTGAAACGCAGGCACCGGCCATCACGGCCTCCGTGCTGGCGTGCCTGGCCGAAATGCTCGTCGGCGATGAAAAAAAAACGAGTTCCGCGAGCACGCCTTCGCCCGGGTCGAACTCGGGCTCGCCGCAAGCGAATGGGACTCGCTCCACCCGGACGAAGCGGCAGCCCACCTCGAAGCGTGGCACGAGCGCGAAAAGCGGACGGAAGTCCGGCTCGCAACCATCCGCCACATCGTCGCGTCCGCCGGCGGCATGAAGCGGCGCGGCGGCGGTAATCTGAAACTGACCGACTTCCTTCCGGACTTCGCCAAACCGGAAGAGGACGACTGGATCGCGAGGGAAATGGCGAACGCACAGCAATACCTGAAAGAACATGGCCAAGGCACGTAGCATCGGAAGCATCTACGCGGAACTGACCGTCCGCGACAAGATGAGCAAGGCGCTCAAGGGAGCGAACGCCGCGCTTGCCAGCATGTCGAAGGCAAGCGCCACGTTCGTCGCCGTGGGTGGCGCGGCTCTCGGTGCGGCGATGGCCTACAACACCAAGAAGACCCTCGAAATGGCCGGCACGCTCGACGACGTGGCCGCCAACACCGGACTGGCCGTGTCATCGGTGATGAAGCTCCGCAAAGCCTACGAACTCGGCGGCATCTCCGCCGATGGCATGGGCAAGGACGTGATGAAGATGCAGAAGGCGATTGGCACTGCGGCGGCCGGAGGCAAAGACCCGTTCGCCAAGCTCGGCCTGTCCGCGCGCGAACTGATGGACATGAACCCGGAGGATGCCTTCAACGCCATCGGCGCATCGATCATGGCCGTCGAGAACCGCGCGGCACGCACCACCGCGGCGATGGAGATTTTCGGCAAGAGCGGCGGGAACCTGATCAACGTCTTCGGCCAGATGGAGGACGCCAGCAAGTTTTTGGGCCGCATGCCCGAGGTGATGAACCGCTTCGCCGGATCGATGGCGCGAGCCGACGACCTGATCAACGAACTGCCGCAGAAGTCCACGCAATTCTTCACCGGATTCACCGCCGGCGTCATCGGCGAACTGCTTCCCGCCCTTGAGATGGTCGACGAGTTCGATTTCACTACCGTTGGCGAGAACCTCGGCAAGAGCTTGGCGCACGGCGTGGAAATCCTGAAATCCGGCGACGCATGGGAAGTCTTCAAGCTCCATGGCGACAAGGTGCTCTCGACCATTCAGGCAAGCCCCGGCATCAACGCACTGGCCGCCGCCATCAATACGGCTTTAGATCCGATGGTGTGGGAAATCTTCAAGACCCATGGCGAGATCGCGCTGCTCGGATTGCAAAAGTCCCCGGCCATGAACGCACTGGCCGCCGCCATCAACGCCACACTCGACTTCGGTCTCGCGTCGGAAAACCCCGGCGGACAGACATCGTGGGCGACTTTTTTCGACAAATACGCGGACGCCGGCCAAGCAGCGAATGACGAGATCATCGAAGGTCTTTACCAGCGACTGGCCGATCTGCCCACCTTCGCCGAACGCTTCGCCGGATTCATGGAAGCGGGCACCGAGGCAGCCGCCGAGAACGTCGACGACATTCAGCGCCGGATCGACGAGATCAACAACCGCACTGCCGCCCAGGTCGAAGCGGATCGTCAGGCCGCCGCCAAAGCCAATCCCGGCGCGTCCGCAGCCGCAGCGGCGTCATCGCGCAGCCCGTTGTCCGGTGGCGGCAATGCCGAGTCTCTCGTCAACGAATACGCCCGGCGCGGCCTGTCGCTCGACACGAACGCCCGCGACAACCCGATGGCGAAAACCTCACAGACCGTCGAGGCCATTTTCAAACTGCTGGCACGCAATTTCCGCGTGACCCGCGAACCCGTTTTCTGAGCCATGCCCGAGCCCATCCTCACCCTGAAGCGCCCCGGATTCCCCAAGGAATCCATCCGCAGCGACGGCCGCGAGACGCTGATCGAATACATCGGCGAAGAGGCCGATCTGCGCACCGCGGGAGTCGTCACCGGCCAGACGTGGGGCGATTACTCCGGACGCGTGGAGGATGCCGACCTCGATCCCATCGATGGCACCACCAAGGCGATCCTTACCGTTCGCCTGCTCTACAAGTGGGGAAGCGCCGAATACGGCGAGACCATCGGTGAGGAGCAGCAGACGATCCATGAAATCGAGTGGGTCGACGTGCAGCGACCACTGCAAGAACACCCGGTCTTTTCGAGCAATGGCGCTTTCTCTCTCACCGACACCGACCTGATCAAAATTCGCCGGTGGCAGGACATGACCGACGCGACCCTGAAAGCGCAGTGGAAGTTCTACACCGACGACGACAACAGCGCCACCGAGGAGCTTTCTGACAACGCCCAGGTGTTTGCCAAGGGCATCCTGAAGGGCATCGAGTATTACGTCGACAAGGCACCGCTGCTGCGTAAGTCGACGTTCTACAAGAACGGCCCCCCACCGCAGGACGGCGGCGGCACGGTGGAAAGCCCCGGATCATTCCCGGGCGTCTCCGGTCTGAGCGGTTACGAGTGGATTCGAAGCGCCGACCGCTCAGGGCAAACCGGCACCGAAAAGGATTGGCGTCGGGATCAGGAATGGCTCGGCGCGCGCAAGGTGTGGATCGACAAGGACAACATTTACTGGACCTGAAATGCGAGTCCCATCAGAACCGAAAAAAGGCGACAGCATCCGGCAGAAGATCTGCGAGATGCTTCGTTACATGCGCGCGACCACCGTCACCGGAGTGGTCGGCGGCCGACTCGTCGGCAGTGGCAACGGCCAGACCATCCAGATCCCGCGCGCGGTCACCGCGACACAGGCTGACAACGCGGTCATCCCGCCGCTGCACGTCGAGTTGATCAGCAAAACGGTGGGTGAGGTGACCACCTTCTTCGTCACCGTGTCACCAGGCGTCGTCACCGATCGCGTGCCAGTCACCACCGGCTCGACCGGTGACGACGCTGAGATCAGCTACGAACCCGGAAACCTCTACTATTCCGCCGAGGAGGCGAACCCGGCCGCCGACCCGCCCATCGTCGAGGGCGCCCCGAAGCGGTTCGAAATCGACTTCAGCGAAAAAGTCTGCGTGCGCGTCGAGGTGCTGGCCACCGGTGCCATCGGCCACGAGACCAAGCCGCCCGAGGAATGGGTCGAGATCGTCGTGCTCGCCGAAGGATACGAAGGCGGCACCCACTACGTTCCGCCTGTCGCCGATGACGACGAAGGCGTGCCCGGCACCTACATTTACGAACTGGCCGAGTTGCTGATGCAGGGCGAAGGCGAGGAAGCCACTCCCTATCTTCGCCCGATCATGATGGGCAGCAATATCGACCATTACCGGGAGCGCCCGATGATGGACAACACCGGCGCGGGTGCGAACGTGCTCAAAGACTACGACGCCGAAACCGACAACTACCGTTTTCGCAGCGTCAACGGTCGATTCGGCATCGATCACGAGCAATCCGACGACCAGATCGAACTCGACGCCGCCATTGCCAACCAGGGAACGGGCGCGGCCGTTTGGATCGAGTATGTCGGATTCGCCGATGACCCACCAGCCACGCCACCCGACGAACCGATCAAGCTCCGCACCATTCGCGGGCTGTCGAGCTCGGAAGGAACCACCGAGGGAATCGACCCGCAGATTCAGGTCACCGTCGAGGACGAGCCCGGCGAAACCGCCGATCCCGTGTCGCAGAAAAAGACCATCCGCATCCGTGGCAACGGCATGACCGGCGCACTCATCTTCCGGGACTGCGACGACAACGAGATCGGCCGGATCGATTGGCAGGACGGTCTCATCATCACCGGTGGCGACGTGATCATCCCGGTCACGGCCTGCGGAACACCGGAGGTGCCGCCATGAAGACGCTCGGCGTGTGGTTCACCTACGGCCCCGATGGTCCGTGCCTGGTCGAATCCGTGGCGGCATTTCGCGACGCGCTCCCGAATGCCATCGTCGCCATTGCCGACGACGCTGCCTATCCAGTCACACGCGAAACCCTTTCGCTGGTCGCGCCGGACATCCGTCACACCACGGACTTCCCGCGCCGCGGCAACCTGAACGGCTGGCCGGCCGTGCGCGGCATCCTTTCGACAATCCGCCGCCTGTGTCGCGAGACCGGTGCCGAAGGCGCGATCAAGATCGACAGCGACACGCTGGTGATGGACGGCCGCTGGCTCGACCGCACCGCGCCCATGTGCGGCTTCCTTTCCGGTCAATGGGCATACCTGTTCGGCCTTGCCTACTGGCTGCGCGCCGACGCCGCCGCACGCATCGAGCAAGGCATTGCCAGCCGCTGGGTCGGCGAGAACATCCGGGTGCCCGAGGATCAGACCATTTCGACCGAGGCGTTCCGTGCCTACGGACCCGCCGTGCTGGCGCACTCGTGGACGGCTGGCATGTCGGCTAACTGGCAATACCGGGATGGCGAGGATCAGCGATGCGCCGGAAAATCGGTGGTCACCTTCGGCGCGAAACGACTGGCACCCGGCAAGTGCGGCGACGAGAAGCGCGAGCAAATCGCGCTGGCAATGGCCAAGTTCCGCAGATCCGCCGCCATAATCGCAAATCATTGACAACTGCAACCAATTTGCAATAATCCAACCCCAAGAACTCCATGAGCCTGCCACTTTTTTTCAACACGGCGACGCGCAAGTTCCAGACCGGCGCGCTCGACTCCAGACCGGTCACCAGCCTCACCCTGAAACGCGGCGATACCTGCGAGTTTGCCGTGCGATTCATCACCGATGGCGCGGTTGTCGAACTTGGTTCGGGAGCGGCCGGAAAAATCGGCATGAAGGAAGACGGCGACTACAACGGCGATTTCGTGGCGTCTGACACATCATGGACGAAAACGGGCACGGGCACGTCGACGATCTACACGTTCAACGTCAACCTCGCCACGGACGAACTGAACGCGCTGCTCACCGGCGACACGGCAAGCGTGGACCTCATGATGGAGATGGAATACACCATTTCGGGCGTGATCGTTTCCAGCCCGAAGATCACCGTCACCGTCGAAAACGACGTGGTCAAAGGTGACGAGACGGGGCCGACGTTGACGGGGGGCACTGTGCCACCTGTCAATGAGGAGATCGATGTCACCGGCGCATTGACCAGCGATGGTAGCACGCCGATAGTCATCAACTTGCCGCTTGCTTACAACGGCATCTCAAATTCCAAGCCGGTTTATTATGATCCCGGCGACGGAAATGCAATCGAGTGGTCCGGCACTTATTGGGCCTTTATCACATCGGCTCCAGCCGCCGAGTGGCGATCTTCCGAAAACGTCGCCACGCCCGATCTTGTTACCACATGGACTCCGCAAGGTTCGGCTACCGGAACGCCCGTTGTCACCTTGACGAATGCAACCGAAGGATTCCTCGGCACCATGAAGGTCGACGAGAATTATCTCTACATCGCTTGCTCCGTCACCGATGGCATCCCGCTTTGGAAAAAAGTATCACTCTCCGCGCTGTAAACCATGGAAACGATCACGGCATACCTCGGCGATTCCCGTAGCATCACCGTGCCGCTTTCATGGTCCGGCGCGACATTCACTCCCGGCAGCGACTGGACCTGCATTGCCACCATCAAGGCGAGCGTCGATGACGTCGACTCCGCGGCCAAGATCCAGAAGGTGACCGGCACCGGCTTGACCCACAGCGGCAGCAATGCGGTGATCGCGCTGGTGCCCGCCGACACCACGGGTCTCTCCGATGCGGTCTACTTCGGCGACGTGCAGGCGCAGCACAACACCACCGGCGAAGTGCGCACCGTGGCGGCCTATCGGCTGCGACTCCTGCGCGATGTCACCCGCGGCACGAGCACCAGCATTCCGATCTACACCACCGAGCCGCCGGTGCCAGGCGCGACATTCACCGAATACAGCGAAGTTGAGGCGCTCGACGGTTATCCCGCCGCGTTCCCGACCAACAGTTCCGAAATCGCCGCCGCGCTTGGCTACACTCCAGCATCAAACGCAGTCACCATTTCAGCGGGCACCGGACTGAGCGGCGGCGGATCTATTGCGACGAACCGAACGCTTTCGCTTGCGAATACCGCCGTGACCGCAGGAAGCTACACCAAGGCGGACATCACGGTTGACGCGCAAGGCCGCATCACATCGGCGGCGAGCGGGTCCGCACCCACAAACGCCGAAATCAACACCGCCATCGCGGAAGATCCGGAAGCAACTGGAGACGCTCTTGGTCTCCAATTCTTGTCAATCTTGGATTATGGAGGCATCGACGATGATACAGGGAACAACGCGACAGCGATTGCAAACGCGGTTGCCGCCGCGCAAGCGGCCAATAAGTGGGTGTATTTCCCTCCGGGGACTTACCGTGTCACTTCGGAAGTCGTGCTTTCTGGCCCGAGCATCCGAATGTTTGGTGCGCCCGGAGCTTCGATCATTAAATCCACTGTTGTTGGGAATTGTATTCGTCTTTCGGCGAAAGGCGGGACGGCATGCAGCGATTTCCGAATCATGGATATTTCTTTCATCGGGCCGGGAAAAGCAACGGCGAGCGTAGGTGTCGAACATTGCGGCCCGACTGCCGGAAACGCTCTTTTGCAACGGGTTTCGTTTTCACTTTTCGGAATCGGAATGCGAACCCACGACCAAACCGATTGCGTTTTTGATCGAGTCAGAGCCGACAACTGCGGCATCGGATATGCGCTTGGTTACAAATCGGATAACAACCGCTTCATGAGCCCGCGAATCGAGGCTTGTGACACCGGTATTGATGTTGGCCACTGGCATCCGACGACCGATTCCGGTTACACGGCCAATGCCAGCCAATGCGCAGGCGTGGAGATCATCAACCCTATCATCTCCAACACCATCAGGGGGATTATCATTGGAGGAAGCGGCACGGCGGGCGTGTCTGTTTCCTGCGGACTCATGGAAGCCGTCACGCACAACATTTCCATCGGTCACGATCCGGCGGTTTTTACCGATGTCCGTAACCAAGAGAACTACTTCATTAACTCAGCGTCTGTGACCGATTGTCACCTTCGCGACGGAACCGGGATCTCTCTTTATGTGAAAATCGCGGACCTCTTTGTTAGGGGGAACCTGAATGGCGACATTGTTTCTCGAAACACGGCTGGCGATGCTTCGTTCATCAAAGGCGAGTTCACCCACACTGCGAGCGCTTCCGCCTCAGTTCCCAACCTAGTGGTAAATTCCCATTGGGGAACCCTTTCAAACGCAAAGATATTCGGCGGCATTCCGCGTTCCGGCGTGGGCATAGATGGTGCTCTTTCATCGTGCTTGAGCGGTTTCACGTCTCAGGGGGATTACCAACTGTCATTGGAGCGTTACGGAGAAGGAAAGTGGAACACCTACACATCCGGATCATCGGGAAACACCATCAACTGGTTTCCTCTGTCGTCCAACGGATCGACGGTCACGTCATCACAAATGAAGTGGCTGAACAGCGCAGGCACGGAACAGTTTGCTATGGCAACCGGCACCGGAAATTTCACCGCCGCCGGAAACCTCATCTGCTCAACCGCCGGTCGGGGATTGCAACTCAAGTCAGGAACCAATGCACGCGCAGGAAACGCCACGCTTGTCTCGGGGTCGGTTCTGGTTTCAAACACGACGGTTGACGCAAATAGCGTCATCACTCTCACGCGAAAGACGCCCGGCGGAACTGTCGGGGATTTGTCTTACTCTATCGTAAACGGGTCGAGCTTTACCATCACTTCGGCCAGCGCGTCTGACACAAGCGTTGTTTCCTACTTCATCGTCCAAGTGAATTGATTTCGGAGTCATGATCCCGCCCAACAAACCGCGAGCCTAAAAAATGACCACACCACCCCCCGAAGCCATCGCCGCCCCCGTTTTACTGGCCAGTCTGACCGGTTGGCTTTCCGACAAGGACTGGGAACGCCTGATCGGCCCGTGGGGCGGCATGCTCGTCTCGATCGCCATGCTCGCCATCCTGCTGCGCCACACGGCGAGCCGCATGCGAAAGGACGACGAGAACCGCGACAAACGCCACGCCGAATCCATGCAGATGCAGACTGCACTTGGCGAGCGCCTCGACAAACAGAACGAACGCCTGCAAGAGATCGCCATCGAGGGGGTCAAGGCGCAGGCAAAGGTCGCCGGAGCGATCGAGCGATTCGATTCAAACGCTCAACGCCTCACCATCGAGTTCCGCGAACTGAACGACTCGCTCAAGCAGCGCCCTTGCCAGTTGCACCCCATGCCGGTCTCCCGCCGTGAATAATCCCTTCCCCGAGCCGCTGCACTTCGACAACGCCGGAATGATCGCCGGTCGCAGGCACGTCATTCTCACCGCCGACTTTCCCTGTGTCACCTCGCTCGGCCGAATCACCGTGCCGCGCCATACGCTGATCGATGGTGCATCGATCCCGCAGATCGCATTCTCGCTGATTGGCCACCCGTTCGACGCATTTCTTGAGGACTGCGTCCTGCACGACTTCCTCTACTCGAAAGCGAACCGCGAATACACGCGCTCGGAAGCGGACCATTTGCTCCGCGAGACAATGTGGAACCGCGAGATCCCGCGATGGAAGATCGCCGCGATCTGGTCGGCCGTCCGGATCGGCGGGTGGCGATCCTTCAAAGGTCAACCGCAATGAACATCGAACCCGACCACTGGCTGTCCCCCGTCAAGCGCGAGCCCATCCCGGGCGGTGCGGTCATGGCCATCCGCAGGTTTCTCGTGATCCACTTCACTGCCGGCGCCTCGGCGATGTCGTCGATCAACTACTGGCGACAGCTAGGCAACGGCGTGTGCGCGCACTTCGTCATCGATCGCGACGGAACGATCATCCAATGCCGACCGTGCAACCGCACCGCCGGCCACGCAGGATCGAGCCGCTGGAAAGATCCAAAGACCGGCACCACCTACCACGGTCTTAACGCGTGTTCGATTGGCATCGAACTGGCCAACGGCGGCGACGCGTTCCCCGAAAAATTCTCGGCGCTCCCGCCGTTCGTCGACAGCCGCGGCCGCAAGTGGGAAACCTACCCGGCCGCGCAGGTCGCCGCGTGCGAACGGCTGTCGAAGGTGTTGGTGGACCGCTACAACCTCGACGACGTGATCGGTCACGAGCACATCGCGCCGAACCGGAAGAACGACCCGGGTCCAGCCTTTCCGATGGGGGCGCTTCGCGAGGCGTGCGGGTTTCCGGCCCAGGTCGGCTAGGCCACCCTGCGTATCCCCTGCGTATCCCGACCCGCAACCCGTTGATTTTCTACGGTGCCGCCGGGGGGACTCGACCCACGCTGCGCGACCCGCAACGTGGCATTCGGATCGGGAAATCAAGGTTTTCGGGGCTTTGTGACTCGTTGCGACCGGGACCGCTGCGTAACCTTTGCGTAACCCTTGGGCACGGCAAACCACTCCGCGGCTTCCGCCTCGCTCTTCGCGTCCTGATAGTTCCGGCGGGTGACCGATTCCGAGTTTCCGGCCTCGGCGGCGGCACGCATCGTCCCGGCAATGGCACTCCTGAAACTGATGTAAGAGTGCCGCAATGCGTTCCTCTTCCATCCGCCGACCAACTGCCCGAGACGCGTTGTTTCGGCGACCCTGCCGCCGTGCGCGGTTCGATGTGGAGGCAAGCCTTCGAACACCCGCCCGGTGCCTGCCAACGGCCGCAGCACCGCCTCCAGGCACGGCAGGATCGGTGCCAGCCGCCGCACGCCAGTCTTCGCGACCTCGGCGCGGATCTCGATGGTGCCCGCGCTCCATTTGAAATCTTCCCATCGAACCCCGTCTTTCTTGCTGGCGACATCGGGCGCGACCTCTTCCGTGCGCAGACCAGCCCATGCACCCAGGCACAGCCATACGCGCAGCCGATTGTCGGCATTGGCCAGCAGCACGTCGAACTCGGGACGCGTCCACGTCGAAGGGGCGACGCGTGTGATCGCCGGGCGTTCCAGCAATTCCGGTGCCGTGTCTTCGCCGCTTGGCAGCCAGCCGCGCTTGCGGCACCACCTGAAAAACGTCGTCCACGCGGCGATGTGATTCCGCCTCGTTCGGGGCGCTCCCTCGACGGCGGGGAGGTCCGCCGGGCCGATTTCGGCGATGATCGCGTCGTCAGGCAGCAACGCCAGCCGCTGCCGCAGCCGCGTCACGTTGTAAGCGGACGCACCGGCCGCCGCACCTTTTGCGGCGAGAAACTCGGCGCGAGCCTGCCGGACGGTCACACGCGGGCACTTCCGGGCGTGCCACAGCAGGAACTCGTCGACGAGCGCCAGCGTCGGGTCGACATCGAGCATCCGCTGAATGGCGCGGGTCTGCGCTTCGCCGAGCAGGCCGATCCGCCCGCCGGTCAGGAAGGTGGACTCGGCATAGCGCCTCGCCTCGTCCTTCGCCTTGTCGATTGTCGAGCGGGTGACGAATCGCCGCCCCTTTCGAAAACGCCAATAGGTCGCACCCTTGACGGTCACGGGGTAGACCGTGACCACGCTGGTCCGGTGACGGACGGTGACGGACTGAGGTTTCACGGCTGTCGCGAAGTTGCCCAGGCGAGCATCCGAAACACGGCAAAGCCGACAAACCCGAACACCATCAGCGGGAATCCGTATTGCGCTGCGCCGGGAACGGCGAGCATGACCGCCCCGGCCATCGCGGCCAAGGCACAGAATGCGGCGAAGAGTTTCATGGTGATTGAATGGCGTTTATCGCAATCATGAACTCAGGGCAATCCTTGAGAATCTGGCATCGCAGGCACTTGTCCACAATCTGCGATCGGCTGAGTCCGGTTCTTTTCGATACAACCATCAGCGCCGCGTGCGCCTCCGGTGAAATCGTGTAGGACTCTTTTTTTCTCGGGGTCTTTGTTTTCGGGCGACCCGGCCTGCCCTTGCGTTTATTACTCATGACTTTGTCAAGATAAAACGGATTCGAAGCGTGTCTAGTGGGATTTTATCCGTATTTTAATTACGGTAGGAGAAAAACCCTTGCGGGTGGGATTTTATCGGATTTAATCCGTCTAGCAATGAGCGAGACCACGAAGAAACGACCGGGCCGCCCCGCCACCGGCCAGACCAAAGCAAAGCCGGGCCTTACCATCGACAAGCGGCTGATCGCAAAGGCGAAGAAGGTCGCATTCCGCCAGAACATGAGCCTGAGCGCATACGTCGAGCGGGCGATTGCCAACTATCTGCAACCGGAAGCCCAGTAATGAGCATGACCATCCATCCCTCATTCATCGCCAGCGCGGTCGCCGAGGCGATCGTCAAGCACAAGGCCGAGATGATCGAGGCGGTGTCACTGGTTTCGATCAAGCAGGCGGCGACGATGCTCGATGTGACTCCGGCGACCGTCAGGCGGTTGCTGGGCGTGGGCGTCGATGTGGGCGGGAAGGGATACAAGGTCCGGATCTCCGACATCAACCGCATCCTGAGCGAGCGCACCATCAGGTTATGAGATGGCCATGCACCATGTGCGGTTCAACCGAATGGCCTAACTCCGAAACATCCTGCCCGCTTTGCAGAACTGAAACCGAGACCATGAACTACACCCCGCAATTTCTTGAGTCGCTGCAATCCGCCAAAGAGAACGGATTCAATGTGCTGACTCACGTCATCGCTCTGGCGTTTGTCGCCGGAAAGCCACATGGAGCGACAATGACCGACGTGGCCGCAGCCTGCGGAGTCTCCACGGCCGCGATCACGACCGCCGTCGATGTCATCGAAAAGATGGGACTGGTGAAGCGCGAGCGCACCATCGAGGACCGCCGGTCGATCAGGCTGCGCATCACCAACGCAGGCCGCGAAACCCTCAACCTCATTACGAAGCCATGAACTGGCAAGCGATCATCGAATGGATCTGCCGCGTGCTGCTTGCCACCTGCTTCCTCGGCACCTGCTCGTTCTTCGGGCTCGCCCTCTTTCACGCACTCTCCACCCACAACAACGATCAAGACCCATGAAACCAACCGCACACACACGCCAGGTCCACGGCATCAGCCGGGACACCACCCTGCCGCAGATGCTTCACGCGCTGCCTATCAACTCGACCCGCCGCGAACGTTACAGCCCGCCGGTCATTCTCGCCACCTACGCTGTCGCCGGATTCATCGGATTCGCGGTGGTGGCCGCAGTGGTCAACCTGATCCTTCCCATCGAATAACCAACAGAACCAACGAACCAACATGAAACTGAGTGAAAAGAAAGGCGGCGATTTCCAGCCGCATCCTGCAACCGACTCCCCCGTCAAGGGTGTCATCGTCGACATCACGCCGCTAAAAAAGCGGATGACCGCTTTCGGCGAGAAGGAGGAATTCAGGATTATCTACGAGACCGAGGTCGTGGATGAGGAAAACGACCGGCGCTTTTGCGTTTGGTCCCGCGGTTACACGGCATCCTTGAACGAAAAGGCGGCGATTCGCAAGGATCTGAAAAAGATCCTCGGTCGCGATCTGACAAAAGCCGAACTTGAAGAGTTCGACCTTGAGGCGCTCATCGGCCACGGCGTGAAGCTCATCATCATCCACGAGGAGCGCGACGACAAGGTCTATGCTAACATCGCTTTCATCGCGCCGGACAAGGAGGATGCTCTCAAGCCATCCGGCAAGTATGTGCGCGTCAAGGATCGCGAACAAAAGGCCGTATCCGGCGAGCAAGCAGGCTACCGCAAGGCACCCGCCGCCGCCGAGGACGAGGGCCGGGCAGACTGGCAGAAGGTGAAGGTGCACGTCGGCAAGCACGCTGGCGTCGACATGGGCGATCTCGATGCGGACGCGGTGCAGGCACTCATCGAGAAGTGGCTGCCGCAGCACAAGGCTAACGCGAAGCCGAAGGCCGACGACAAGCGACTGGCCGCCGCCCTGGAGGAAGTCGCCGAACTGCTCGGCGTCGGAGCCGCTGAATCCGATTTCTGATTGCTGGGTGTGATCAGTGACGACAGCCGGGAAAGGACCGGCAAGCAGAATCGCCTCACCCTGGATCTGACCGGGGTGAGGCTTTCTGGGCAGAAGGCGGCAACGCCGAATCACACCCATCCGAAGTCATGATCACGATCCCCGAGTCATACATGCTGCTCAAGTGCGGGCGGTGCGGCCATGAGGCCGATTTCATGGATTTCCGCCACACGCCGATCACCGGCGAACTGCCACGGGACACCTATCAATGCCCGAAGTGCCGGAAGGCGTGGCGCATGGAGAAGTTTGAAGAGGGCCGCTGGCTTGCTGGTGGCCTCTACATCCCACCTGGCCGTCGATCGGTGCAAATTCCAACCATTCTCTGATCATGTGCAAAACCACCCATCACTCCGGCTGTCAATGCCACGAGGAACAATGGCAAACTCGGTTAAATGCAGCCACCACACTCGCTGGCGAACTTATCGCCGCGATTCGAATCAACGTCATGCGCGACACATTCCGCGATGCGACGATTGAGCAAGTCGACGCATACCTAAAGCCGTGGATCGAGCGGCTGAACGAAATCCGAAACAGCTAACACACCCATCCGATGCCAACCATCCAACAAATCCTCGCCTCTCGCGCCGCGCAGAAAGCCGGAGGAGCACCAGCACCAGCCGCACCACGCGAGACGCTCGCCGAGCGTGCCGCAACCAAGGAGGCGATCGACCGCATTGACCCGCCGGGAAAGCGCGAGCGGGCACCAGCCCGCGGACTGGTACTCAACAAGGACATGCCGGTGCCACCGCGCGAGAACCGCGGACAGGCGACGCCAGTGACAGGCCCGGAGAATCGGGCGCTTGGAGCGACGAACGGCGAACTGATAGACATGACGCCGGCCAATGCCGACCCGGCGAAGACGGCGTGGCACAAGGCGCTCGTCTCGCTGGAAACGGAGCTTTGCCTGGTGCGCGATCCATCCGACCCGGAGCGGGCGTGGCTGGCGATCCGCCTGACCGATCAGCGTCCGCTACTCATCAAGGATTTTCTGATCTACGACCACCCGGACACGGCGCGGCCGGTGTCCGACCCGTTCTGACCATTGTTCAACGACTCGCCATGGAAGCACGAGCACGCCGCGACGCATTAATGTCCCCCAAGCCGGGCCATTGCGTGACCTGCCACGAACGGTGGCGCAGGCAGTTACTGGTCGGATGCTGCGTTTGCACAGGTGACATCGATCTGACGTGGAGGGGTGGAGTTTTGGGGAACGCTGGGGGTATGGCGCGGGAACTAGCCGCGCAAGACTCCGATAACTCAAACGACATCAACGGCTAGTTCCCGTTGCCATCACTCCCTTGTTCTACCTCTTCCGAATCACCCCAAAACACCGAAAAAATGAGTAACACCAATAGCAGCACATCAGGAGGAATCGGCTTTGCCGGTCTCCTCACCATCGTCTTCATCACCCTGAAACTCTGCAATGTTATTGCATGGTCGTGGTGGTGGGTATTGTCGCCGATCTGGATCAGCCTGGGACTGGTGATCGGCATCATCGTAATCGTGGGAATCATCGCGCTGATCGCGGCGCTGATGAGCGGCCCGAAGAAAAGCAAACGCTGGTAACTACGATCTACGCGGGAAGGTCCGATCCCTTCTCGGTAGAACGCTAGGGCTATGCCGCCCGCAACTGAATCAGACTATGGGAAGTAACAGCACAGCTATCGAGGGTCGGGCATCAGCCCCTTGTTCTCTGAATCTGCCCGAACACCTCTCGCCCGAGGCTCATGC
>Ga0315903_10005616_pt1 | contig 16289 bp, 7 predicted proteins | sample LakEriMetagenome_7_FD_203524 | JGI IMG/M metagenome (GOLD analysis project Ga0315903, IMG submission 203524) | Freshwater fungal communities from buoy surface, Lake Erie, Ohio, United States - Buoy 2 MA119 | ecosystem: Environmental > Aquatic > Freshwater > Lake | place: USA: Lake Erie, Ohio...
ACGATCCCATCTTCATGGTCCGCAGCCGCAGCGCGTTGGCCACGACCGACACCGAACTCAGACTCATCGCCGCTGCGGCAATCATCGGGTTGAGCAGCAGGTGGCTCGAGAGCGGGTAGAGCACCCCCGCCGCGATCGGCACGCCGAGGGCGTTGTAGATCAGTGCGAAGAAGAGGTTCTGGCGGATGTTCCGCATCGTGTGACGGCTGAGGTCAATTGCCTTCACGATCCCCCGGAGGTCGCCCTTCACGAGCGTGACCCCTGCCGACTCGATCGCGGCATCGGACCCGGTGCCCATGGCGATACCCACGTCGGCAGCGGCCAAGGCCGGCGCGTCGTTGATGCCGTCGCCGGCCATCGCCACCGTATGGCCCTCCGCCTGCAGCGCCTTGACGAGTTCGTGCTTCCCCTCGGGCTTCACCCCGGCCCGAAACTCGTCGATCCCGAGCCCGGCGGCGACGGTGCGAGCCGTCTGTTCGCTGTCGCCGGTGAGCATGATGATCCTCAGCCCGAGGTCATGGAGGCTGCGGACCGCCTCGGGCGTCGAGTCTTTGATCGGGTCCGACACCGCGATCAGCCCTGCGAATCGCCCATCCACGGCGACGTGCATGACCGTTCTGCCCTGCTGTTGCAGCGTGGTGGCCCGTTCGTCGAGCGCCGCCAGGTCGGCCACGCCCTCCTCGGCGAGCCAGGCCCGCTTACCGACGAGTACGTTGCGGCCCTCCACGCTCCCGCGGGCGCCGCCGCCCGTCACGGAATCGAACTGGGCCACCGCGGGCACTGATATGGTTCGTGCCGCGGCACCCGCCACGATCGCCCGGGCCAGCGGGTGTTCGCTCTGCTGCTCGACGCTCGCGGCCAGTCGCAGGAGTTCCACCTCGCCGATCGAACCCACCGGGAGGCACTCGGTGAGCGTCGGGCGACCGGCCGTGAGCGTGCCTGTCTTGTCGACGACCACGGTATCGACCTTTTCGAGCCGCTCGAGCACCTCGGCGTTCTTCACGAGCACACCCTCCCGCGCCCCGCGGCCGATGCCGACCATGATCGACATCGGTGTGGCGAGCCCCAGCGCGCAGGGGCAGGCGATGATCAGCACGGCGACGGCATTGACCAGCGCCCAGGCCAGCGGCGGCTGCTCAGGCGCCGCGATCGCCCACACCAGAAACGTGATCACCGCGATCGCCAGCACGGCGGGCACGAAATAACCCGCCACGGCGTCGGCGACCTTTTGGATCGGCGCTCGGCTCCGCTGCGCGTCGGCCACCATGCCGATGATCCGCGAGAGCACGGTGTCTTTGCCGACCTTGTCGGCGACCATCAGGAACGATCCTGTCTGGTTGAGCGTGCCGCCGATCACCGTATCGCCGCTCCGTTTCTCCACCGGCATCGGCTCGCCGGTGATCATCGACTCCTCGACCGAGCTCGCCCCATCCGTCAGCCGGCCATCCACGGGGATCTTCTCGCCGGGCCGCACCCGCAGCACGTCGCCCTGATGCACCTCGTCGAGCGGCACTTCGCGTTCCTCGCCGTCACGGACGACGCGGGCCACGGGCGGGGCGAGCGAGAGCAGTTCGCGGATGGCGGCGCCGGTGCGGTGGCGGGCCCGCAGTTCGAGCAGCTGGCCAAGCAGCACCAGCGTGATGATCACCGCCGCCGCCTCGAAGTACACCGGCACGCCGCCGTCGTGTCGGAACTGGTGCGGGATCAGCGCGGGAAACAACACGGCCACAAGGCTGTAGAGATACGCGGCGCCCGTGCCGATGGCGATCAGCGTGAACATGTTGAGGTGGCCCGTCACGAGGGAGCGGAAGCCCCGCTCGAAGAACGGCCAGCCGGCCCAGAGCACCACCGGCGTAGCGAGGGCCAGCTGCAGCCAGGGCTCGATCGTCGGCCCCAGCCAGCGATCGACCGGCACGCCGAGCATGGGCAGCATTGAGAGCAGAAACACCGGCAGCGTGAGGGCGGCGGCGATCCAAAACCGTCGGGTCATGCCACGGAGTTCGGGATCGTCATCCCCGGCGTCAAGCTGCAGCGTCTTCGGCTCCAGATCCATGCCGCACTTCGGGCAGGCGCCGGGACCGACCTGCTCGATCTCCGGGTGCATGGGGCAGGTGTAGATGGCGTCGGCGCGGGCGGTGGCCGCAGCGGCGGCTGGGCGGTGCGACCCGCAGCAGGGCGATGCTGCCAGTGCTGGCGCTGGTGATGACGGCGAGATCGGGAGCAACGCGTCACCGAGGAACTTCCGCCGGCATCCCTCGGAGCAGAAGAAGGAGGTGACACCGTCGCGGACCGCCCTGCGGGCAGTCTTCTCGTCGACGGTCATGCCGCAGATGGGATCGGTGGCCATGAAGGCGCAAGGCTCCTTGGGGGAATCACCAGCGTACCCCGCCCCCTCCGTCACGGCCTGCCAGAAAAAGCCCCGAGCGGGAGCGAGGGGATGCCGGCCGGACCATCACACCCGCGAGCGAGCGTAGCGCGCACGATGCCCAGGCAGGCGGTGGCCGTGCCGGACTGCCGTCGAGTCGACGCTTGCTCGCGCTGCCATCCCGTGTCCCCTCGCTCGCGGTCGGGGCTTTCTGATGGAGGGAACGAACTGACACTCAGAGCGAGCCAATGGTGGATTTCGGGGCCTCGCCGGAACCTCGACCATCCAGCCAATCCGCCGGAGCTACCAACCAATGAGGGCGGCGGGAGACGTTCGTCCCCCGCCGCCCAAGACACGTTCACACGAATCACCCGGTGCTACTTGCTGCAGCACCCGGAGCCGCAGCTTCCCTCCTGCTCGGCCTGCACGCCGGCAGTCGGGCACTCCTCGTCGCAGCAGACGCAGGTGCAACTCGTGCACTCGCACCTGCCCGTCTCGCAGCAACCGCAGCAATCACACGCCTTGCAGCCAGCACGCTGGCCGCTGAGGGTGGCGGGCACGATGGACACGAAGGCCAGTGCCGCCATGAGAAACAGACTGTTCATGGGAAGAATCCTTTGCTTGGAAACCTGAATCGGTCACGCCACGTCACGACGTGTGATCGTGGGAAAGCCACCGCCGATGTCATCCGCACGGCGGGCATGCGCCCGCGGACGGGAAGGCATCGGTTCGGCGGCCGATTCAGTTCCGCCAGACGCCGTAGAGGATCCGGACTGGCCGGATCGGCACGGAAAGGGAGGCCGCCGCATACTCCCGGCTGACGCCGATCGCACGCGGGGCATCCAGAGAGGCCGACTCCAGCACCGCGACCTGCTCGAGAAGGTCGCGGTCGGGCGTGCTGCCCTTGGGGCCGGAGAGCGGCTGATCCTGCCGGGCGTCCAGGTGGCAGTGACACGGCGGTGCGGAGGGTTCGGCCGGGCAGGCGGAGCAGCATGCACCACTCTCGGCCTCACAGCAGCCGCGGTCGCATTCCCCGCCCCACGCCTGTGGAACGACCTGCGCGGCAAACGCCACGCAGGCCATCATCAGCCAGACCGGTTTTTGCAGGCGGAAACGCACGGCAGAGCCTCCTCGCACTCATTCTACGCACCCCGATCCGAGATGGTTTGTAGCCGGGCCGCCGGGGGCCTGTTCGGAGCACGGTACAAGCCGACCGGCCGTAAGGCCGCGGACACACCACGGTGAACGCGGCGTCTGGTGGTGGTTCACCCCACGCCTCTCGGCGTTGGGCTTGGACAAACAGCCACGAGACAGTTCGTGAGGGTGCCGCGAACCGCTATTCCGGGCGGTCGAAGTCGGCGCGGACGTCGAGCAGCGTCTGGTCGTAGTCGTCGAGGCGAATCAAACCGTAGCGGGGCATCTCCAGGTCGTACGTCACCCAGATCGTGACCGACGTGACGGCGGCGAACACGGCCATGTGCAGCCAGTTGAACCGCTTCCGGCCCGACATGTCGTGGCCAGCGAGTAACGCGGCGAAGATGGAGACAAGGACCAGGAGAACCAGAATCTCGGTCGGCGTGTGGGCCATGGACGCAGCCTGGTGCCGGCTGCCGGCGTCGAACATCTCGTTGAGCGACGCGAGCAGGATTGCGGCCGTCTGGTCACTCGCGCACCGCGGCATGGCCGCGATCGACTGCCGCCAGATGGAATCCCGCTGATCCTTCAGCCGGTCGGAGAGTTCGGCCTGCGACCCGGCCGGGGACGCGGCCGGCCGCTGCGCCATCCGGGTGTCGAGGTAGCCACGAAACAGGTCGCGGACCGACGAGCGGGCGTCTTCGGGAAGGATCGAAAGCCGCAGCCAGGCCGTTCCGATGGCGTTGGCCTCTTCCACGATCAGGCCCCGCCGCAGGTCGAGCCGCGCGCCCGCCGAGCTGAACCAGAACGCGATCAAGAGCCCCAGCAGGCCGAGCACTGCGGCATCGACGGCGCTTGTGCCCACCGCATCCGCATCGTCGGACCGAAGCCAGCGAACGCGTCCCAGGCGGCGGCCAACCTCCGCCGCCACCATCATGGCAACGAAGATCAGCACCGGCATGGCAAGCATCGGCAGTTGCACACCGTTCATGGCTGAGGCCTCGCAGGGGCGGGGGCCGGTGGCTCTGGCTGACCGAACACGGCCTCGAGGCCACGGCCAATGCCATCCTTGATGACGGCCTCCGCGGTGTTCTCCACGATCCGGCCGAGGATCGAGTCCATGGCCGCCGCATCGAACTGCGGCTTCTCGACCGTTCCCTTCAGCGGCACGACGAGCGGCGTGCGAAAGAGCCGGCCGAGCACCGGTGTCTGTCCCACGAGGTCGCCCCGCAGGGCCACCTCCAGCCGCATGTCGAGCGAGCCATCCTGCCCCACGCTCCCCTGCGACTTCACCACGAGCTGGCCCGAATCCATCACGAGCCCGTCGTGCACGATCCGCCGGCCGGCAAGCCGCACGCGGACCGGGTCGGGCCGCACCCGCAGGAGCACGGCCTTGTCGCCAAACGCGAATCGTGGATCGACAACGCTCTGGAGCTTCACGAGCAGATTTGCCAGCGGTTGCACCGCGGGCGAGGGACTGAGTTCGAGGTTTTCGAAGATCAACTGGCCGGCGATTTCACCACCGAAGGCATCGCCAAACGGCAGCCGCGCGCCGGCGAGGTCCACGCTCACGACGCCCGCGGCATGGGCGGCGTGGCCGAGCACCGGTGAGAGCCACATCGCGATCCGCCGGCAGGTCTGCTCCGACAGCGCAACGCGCTCCACGAGGCGGCCCGGCGGGATCACCAGTTCGCCCGGCGCGGGCACCAGCCGCATCCATGGGGCACCGCGAATCCGACCCCCGGCGACCGGAATGTCGAACGGCCCGAAGGCGAGCTGCCCTTCGAGCAGCCGCACCGGCACCTCTCCCGCTGCCAGCGGGAAGCCCTCGACGTCACCAGCCGTCCAGGCGGCCGTGGTGTCGATCGCCAGCGACTTGAGCCGGTCATCCGCCGGCCGCACCGACACGCTGGCCGGCCGCGTGACCCGCATCGCAAGATCGGGCTCCGCATCGGTGCCGCGGGTCGCCGCCAGCCAGTCAGCCGGCAGCGGCACCGTGGCCGCCGGTGATCCGCCGCCCGTTGCAGCGACCTCGGCCGGACCGCCTCCAGCCGCAAGCGGCACCCGCAGCGCGAAGGGGCGTCCATCGGAACCTACGAGCATGATGCGGCCGCCCGTCCACGGGGAGAGCAGCCGGGAGACCTGCTGCCAGTCGTACGCGGCGGTTCCTTCGAGCGTGACGACCCGCCGCGCCGTCCACTCGTCGAGCCGGCCCGTTGCGGCCACCGCGAGCGTGGACGACTCGACCGAGAGCCTATCGATCCGCAGTTGGTCGGCGAGCGTGCCCGACGCAACGCGCGGACGCGTCACCTCGAGCGCCCCCGCGACCCGCGGCTCGTTCCACACCGGCCGCGCCGCCTGCCCCTGGCGGCCGCCGGATGCGAGCACGAGCTGGCTGCCCGTCGCCTCGACGAGCAGGTTCACGCCCGCCTGCGTGTCGATGATCTCGATCGTGCCCCACCCGCGACCGGCCGCAGGCCACGACTTCGCGACTGTGGCTGGCACGAGCCAAGGCTCCACGCGACCGATGTCGGCCTGCCACTGCATGCGGCCCCGGAGCCGCTCGATCGCCGACGCCGCGACCGTTACCGGCAGCCACGCCAGTCCGCCGGTGCGAAGCGAGAGGCTCGTCGAGAGCAGTTCGCCCGACGAGATGTCGACTCTGCCTGACGCCGCATCGATGCGGCCGGCGGAGGTGATCACGACCCGCGGCTCGACGATCTCGCGGCCATCGTGCCGCACGACGAGCTTCTCGATCTCGCATCCCGCCCGCGTCCACTGCCAGACGTCGCCCTGCGGCGTCACCTCCGCACCCGCTTTGACCGCACCGGCGAGTTCGAGCCCCGGGGTCGCAAACGCCGGGATGATCACCGCCAGCCGCGGCTGCCACCGCGCGAGGTCGCCCACGAGCGACCCAACGGCCCTGGTGGTGGTGGAGTTGGCCGCGGGGCGGATCGAGGCGACGGTGGCATCGGCCGGAAAGCCCGCAACGGCCGCGAGATCGACCACGGCACCGCCTTCGAGCGACGCCTCCAATCGATCGTCGCCCGACACGATCACCACGCGGCCGCGTTCGATCGCGGCCCCGCCCGACACCACGCTGCCTTCGGCCTCGGCCTCGAGGGAGAGCTGCGCGTCGCGCCAGGTCGGCCTGCCCGGCACGACCACCTCGACATCCGTGAGGCCGGCGGCGAGTGTGAGCGAGCCGGGCCCGCCACCCGCGGCGGCGGCCACGTCGAGCCGTCCGCGGCACGTGCCGGCGGCGGTGGCGTCGCCGAGATCGAGCACCTCGGCGAGTTCGCCCACCACGGCTTCGAGATCGGCCTGCCACTGCACCGCGAAGGCGGTGGGTGTGCCGGACGCCGTCGCCTCGACAGCCTGCGACACGAGTTTGGCCTCCTCGATCCGCAGCCGCTCACCGCCCCCGGGGCCGCGCCGCCCGCGAATCCAGGCGGTGAACGGCTCCGACCACGAGAGCTGCCGCGTGGTCGGCTCGCCCTTCGCCTCCGCATCCGGCTCCGTCCGCTCCGCGGTGAGATTCCGCGCCTTCGCCCGCAACTCGAGCACGCGATCGCCACCGTCGCCCCGCGCCGACGCCGCCAGACGGAGGGTGCCCCCGGTGACGCGAACATCGTGCCGCAGGCTGAGGCCGCCGGGCAGCGCCGTCGATGCCGACGCCAGATCGACGTCGACCGACGCCGTGAAATCATCCGCCACGATCCGCTCGGCCCAGTCGGGGTCGTGGAGCGAGGGCATCCTGACGCTACCCGACGCCTGTGCCTTGACCACGTCCGACGCGGCGCCGAGCCGCCGCACCACGATCCGCTCGGCGTCGAGCGAGAGGTCGAACGGCACGGTGCAGCGTTCGATGGCCAGTTGCTCCGCGAGCGTCCTGGCATCGCAGACGGCAAACCGCTCGAGCGTGGCCTCTCCCGCCAGGTGGCGGCCCGACGACGCATCGAGCGAGACATCGAGGCGAAGGTCGGCGATCCCGTCGAGGAGATAGGGCAGGCCGAACCGCGAGGCGACGACGGTCGAGGCGCCGAGCGGCAGCCGGTTCGTGGCGAGCGTGATCGTCCGCCCGCCGTCGGAGGCGGCCGGTGGAGAAGAGATCGACCAGCCGCCGTCGCGGACGAGCACCGCGGCCGCGGCGGCCGGTATGGTGGCGCGGTCGAGCCTCACCGGCTCACCCGGTGGCGGCGCGGCGGTCGGGGTTCCGACCACCGCAGCCCCGTCGGAGTGCCGCAGGCGGCCGGCGGCCGTCCAGCCGGCGAGCGATCCGTCGGCCTGCAGCGAGCCCGCTGCGATCACGTCCGAGAGCCTCCACGCGACGCGATGAATCGTGTCGACCAGTTCGACCGTGCCGTTGACGACTTCGAGTTCGATCGCCACCGGTCGCGCGGTCGCCGCGAGCCACGGGGCGACGATGTCTTCGAGTGAACTGCCGTCGCCACGCACCTCGACGAGCACCTCGGGATCGACGAGCCGGACCGTGCCCAGCGACTGCGGATCGACCGCCAGGCGGAGGAGCCCGCGGTCGAGGGCGAGCCGCGGCACGAACACCGCCGCGCGGCCCGACCGATCGCGGAGCACGACATCGCGATACTCCACGCCACCGATCCAGCGCCACGAGGCGGTCCTGCTCGTGATGCTGCCGTCGATCCCGGCGAAGGCCAGCGCGAGCGGCCGATCGCGGAGGGGCGTATGCACGAGCGCCGCTGGCGCGAGCCACACGCCGGCTGCGAGCACGGGGAGCGTGAACAGCGACGCCATCGCCCAGCGGCGCCCGGGCCTCGATCCCGCACCGTGACCGGAGTGTCGCCTCGCCATGCGGCGGAGTATAGGAGTGGCCCTCAGGGCCAAGAAGGCGGGATTCCCCGGGATTCCAGCCGCACCAGGTCCGCGGGCGTGTCGAGGTCAAGAAATGAGTCGAGATTGGGGTCGATCACCAAGATCTCTTCCGATGTCACGAACCGCACGGCTGACGGCTGCCGAGCGACGAGGTCGTCGAGGACGGCCCGCGGTCCACGACCGGCAGCGGCCAGCGCGGCGATCGACGCCGCGAGGTCGCAGGCAAGCACGGCCGCAAGAACCTGCGGGTGGCCGGCCACGAGCGGCACCACGAACCTCGCGGCCGACGACCGTGCCGTCTCGACCAGCAGTCTCACCACCGCAGGCTTGAGCAACGGCACGTCGCACGACGCCACGAACGCCCACTGCGGCGGTGGCACGTGGCTCCGGTCGTGAGCCAGAACGTGGACGATGCCGTCGCGGATCCCCGCCAGCGGACCCGCGTTCGGCATGGTGTCACGGATGATCTCGACGCCGTCGGGTAGCGGGGGCAACGGCTGCCCGGCCGCCGCCACCACGATCACCCGCGGCACCACGGCCGTGACCGCACGGCAGACGCGACTGAGGCACGGCTCTCCACCGACAACGACTGCGGCCTTGCCGCCGACACCGAGGTCGGGCCCCGCGAGCCGACTCGACCGGCCTCCGGCAAGCACGATCCCGAAGATGTCATCGTCCATAGACAGGCAGCCCATAGACAGGCACTCCAGCCGGCGGCGGGCACGCGTCGTCGCGGGATGAATGCTCCCACTCCGGAAAGCGTAACCGCGTGAGCGGTACGATCGCACTCCGCCAGAGCCCAGTCCCCATCGCTCACGCGATTGGGCTTCCTGAACATAGCCGGACTCCGGAAAGCGTAACCGCGTGAGCGGTACGATCGCGCTCCGCCAGAGCCCAGTCCCCATCGCTCACGCGATTGGGCTTCCTGAACATAGCCGGACTCCGCAAAGCGTAACCGCGTGAGCGGTACGGCCGTGCTGCCACGGCTTCGTGTCATCCACGATATCGCCGGGGTGTCCGGCTGGCTTCGATCGCCCGGCGCGATCGCCGCTTGTCCGATGCCGCCCGTCGGCGAAGCATCCTCGCGGATCCGGGGGCGGCTACGCGGCTGCCACGGCTTTTCAGGTGGTCGGCTGGACGCCTGCCTATTTCGACGCCCGCAATCGGCGGGCAGGGGAGGCGCGGATGGCAACGGCGACAGAGCGGGCGAGCGTGGCGGTGGAGAGCCTGTCGATCGAAGCGGTGCGATCGCTGATGCAGCCGCAGGGTGACCCCTGCCTGTCGCTCTACCTGCCGACTCACCGTAACGTCCCCCACAACTCGGTCGATCTGCCGACGTTTCGCCAGCTCGTGGGCGGGCTGGAGACAGGCCTCGCGGCAGCGCATCCCCGACACGAGATCGAGCGGCTCCTCGGGCCGTTCCACGTGCTCGCGGGCGACGCCTGGTTCTGGCGACACACCCGCGACGGCCTCGCCGTGCTCGCCAGCGACGGCCGGGCGCGGGTGTTTCTCCTGCAGCGGCCGGTGAAGCCGCTGGCCGTGATCATGCGGCGGTTTCACCTGCTGCCGCTCGTGCGACTGGCGGCGGCGATGGGGAGGTGCCATGTGCTGGCCCTCACCAGCCGCGAGGCGCGGCTCCTCGAGGGCACGATCTGGCGCGATGCCACCAGCACCGTGCTCGGACGGCTTGATCCCGTCGCCCTGATGTCGCATCCAGGCCACGAACCGACCGAGTTGCTCGCCCGGGGTGACGTGGTGGACGAGGAGACCTTCCAGCCGCACCGAGTGGAGCGGGGGCTGGGGCCGTCGGGCATGGCAGGTCCGACGATCGTGCACGGGGGCGCAGACTCCAAGCAGGATGACGTCAACGCCGACACGGAAATCTTTCTGCGGCACATCGATGCAGTCGTGATCGACCAGGCGTCGCGGCCAACAGGCCTGCCGCTGGTGCTCGTCGCCGGCCCGAAGCTGGCGGCGACGTTCCGTGGCCTTTCGAAGAACGACCTCCTGCTCGACGACCACATCGCCAAGGATCCGCACCTCATGGATCGCGACGACCTGGCGGCGGCGGTGGCGAACGTGTTTGCCGCAGCGGCGGCCGCGCGGCTCGCCCGCGAGATCCATCTCTACGAGCAGGGCCGCGCGCACGATTTCGCAGCGGGCGATCTCTCCGACGTGGGCCGCGCCGCCGTGGCGGGCCGCATTGCCACGCTCCTGATCGAGGCCGACCGGTTCGAGCCGGGACGGTTCGATCGCACGACAGGAGCGGTCGAGTTTGACGCCGCGGGGCGGGCAGGCGAGCGGACGTTTGGCAACGAGTTCGAGCGGGAAGACGTCTTCGGCGCGGTGGCCGAGACCGTCCTCGCCCATGGCGGCACGATCGTGTCGGTGCCGCGGATCGATATGCCGACCGAGTCCGGCGTGGCGGCGATCTATCGATACTGAGGCGACCGTCACAGCTGGAACTCCCCAGAAAGCCCCGAGCGCAAGCGAGGGGATCCAACCGCGGACATCCATCGGGCCCATGCGTCCCAGAAAACCCGATCCCCTCGCTCGCGCTCGGGGCTTCGTGGCGGGTGGACAACGTCGTCCGAGTTCACCGACGGACCCCGGACAGAAGCCTATGAACGCCGGCACTCCGCCAATCACGCCTCGATCCATTCGCGGAGCCTCGCAAGGTCGCGCTTCAGCTGTGCCATCATCGCCGGCACCGTGCCGAGGCCACCGTACTCGTGATGCTGGCTGATCGGTCCCGAGAAGCGGGTGGTCTTCAGCCAGTCGAAGAACGACCTCTGCACCACACCCTCTCCCAGCGGACACCAGCGGAGCTTCTGACCCGCGTCCGTCCGCTCCCAGAAAAAGTCCTTACAGAACACGGCGACGAGGTGATCGGCCATGAGGCGGGCGTGAAGCGGCCAGGCGAGGCCTCCCTCGACGGTCGCATGGGCAATGTCGAAGCAGGCGCCGACGTGCTTCGGATCGAGATCCGCAAGCGCCTCGTGCAGGTCCCAGACGGCAGCGCCCACATATTCCGCGCCGGAGTGGTTCTGGTAGCCGGCCTGGAGGCCGAGGTCCCGGCAGGCCGCGGCCACATCGGCGAGAGCCGCGTGCAAATCGACGACCCGCTTCGCCGGATCGCCATCCTTTGGATACTTGAGAAACCCGAGCCGCACCCGCGGGATGCCGGCGGCCGCCGTCGCCTTGAGCACCCGCTCGCCGGCAGGGTCGAGGGTGACCACGCTGGTGGTGACGATCGCGAGTTGCTTGCCCCGCTTCCCGAGGGCCTCGACCATCCGCGGCAGATCCTCCTCGACGCGGGCCGGGGCGATGTGTGTGGAGGTGCCGTCCCGCACGGCGACCTCCACGCCGTCCCAGCCGACCTCCGCCACGAGGTCGGCGGTGGCGTCGAACGAGAGGTCGATAAACGGCTTCGTGAATCCGATCAGCGGAAAACGCCTGGCCGCAAGATTCTCGGCCGCGAGTGGTCGGCCTCCTGCGGCTCCGGCGAGAACCCCAGCGGCTGACGAGGCGAGAAACACTCGACGCGATGAGCTGCTCATGAGAGACGTGGCCCCGGACGCCTCCGCCATCGCATCAAACCGGCGAGGCCCGCAGTGGCGATCGCGGCGATGGCATAGGTGGACGGCTCCGGCACGACGGTGATCGCCATCGCCGTCGCCGATGTCGTCCGCTCCCAGGAGAGGCCGCCGCTCAGTGCCGGGTAGCTCACGGTTCCGAAGTCGCCGGAGAGTTGCCCGTACTGAAGGATCTCGAAACGGTCTCCGAACGACGGCACGAACCCGTTGTAGAGAACCACATCGAGCGTGCCGCCGAGCAGGGTCAGCACACCTGAATCGACCACCCGGTCGTACTGGGTGCCGGGTTGCGTGCCGCCCAGTTCGATGAGCAGCGACGAAGCGGACGAGAACTGCCCGTTCGTCAGGTTCGTGATCGCGGGGGAGTTGCCGGGAGAGTAGGTGCCGTCGAATACCACATTCTCGAAGGAGCCGATGCCCGACACAGTGGAACCCGCGGCGAAGATGATCTGTTGCCCCGCTGCCGAGCCGTCGCCGTAGACATCGCCTTGATTGACGAAGGTGCCGTAGACCGTCCCGCGACCGACGAGGTTTTTACCCTGCTCGAGCAGCATTCCATTGGCCGCGCGAAGTGTGCCGGCGGCGGAGCCGTCACCCAACTGCGTAAGCGCACCGAGGACAGCCAGATTGCGGTCCAGGAGTTCGACTTCGTTGGCGTTGGTGTAGAGCAGACCAGCAGAGGCAAATCCAACGTAGGAGGATGAATCGCCCACGGTGAGTTTGCCGCCGTCGGCCTCAGCCCGTGAGCCATAGGCAGCCGAAACGAAACCCGAGATGACTCCCGTCCCCACGACGTTTGCGCCTGCGCCGAGAGAGATCCCGTTGGCGGCGCGAATCGTACCGCCCGTGAGCGTCGACAAGCCGTTCACATAGGCGAGGCCCTTCGACTTCAGTTCCAGCGTCGCCCCAGAAGCCGTCGTGAGATTGCCGCTGGTTGAAAAGCCGTTGACACTCGCAGTGCTGCCCACGATCAACCGGCCCGCCGTCGCGACGAGGGGCACTGCGAACGAAGTTTGGCCCGTAAGCGTGGTGGTGCCAGTGCCAGCATTTCGGATGCTGCCTGTGCCGCTGATGACACCCGAGTAGGTCAACGCGTTCGAGCGGTTGAAGACAATCGTGGAGTTGTTGACCGCATTTCCGGCAAGGGACCCCGTCGTTCCGCCTGCACCGACTTGCAGCACTCCGTCGCTGATCGTCGTGCCGCCCGTGTAGGAGTTGTTGCCTGAGAAAGTCAGCATACCGCCGCCCTGCTTCGTCAGGCCGCCAGTCCCGCTGATGACACCCGAGAAAGTCGCGTCATTCGAGCGGCTGAAGACGAGGGCGGCGCTATTGACCACATTTCCTGCGATGGATCCCGTCGTTCCGCCTGCACCGACTTGCAGCACGCCGTCACTGATCGTCGTACCGCCCGTGTAGGAGTTGCTCCCTGAGAGCGTCAGCGTGCCGGCACCTGACTTCGTCACGGCGCCAGACCCGCTGACGGCGCCCGAGAAGATCGAGGCATCCGAGCGATTGAAGATGAGCGTGCCGTTGTTGGTAAGGCTTCCCGTGCCGCCGAGAAGGACGCCGCCCGTGCCGCCCACGCCCATCTGAAGGGTACCGCCGGCGTTGAGGTTGATGGCGCCGTGGGGGCCCTTTGAGAGCGTGCCGCCAACCATCACGAGGCCGCCCGACACGGTAAGCGTACCGGTGCCGTCATAGCCCACGGTAAGGTCGCCACTGTTTGCCCACGTGCCACTGGAGACAGTGGCCGTGCCAACACTATTCACGCCAAAGCCGAGAATGCCCGTTCCGCTGATGACGCTGCCGCCGGTCACATTCAGGGTGCCGCGGCTGGCATCGACATTGCCAATGGTCAGACTGTTGTAGTTGCACCATGTTCCGCTGCTCACCACGGCGGTGCCTGAAGCCCCGAGGGAAAACCCGATGTAGCCGACGGAATCAAACACGCTACCGCCGTTCACATTCAGTGTGCCGATACCATCAAGAAAACCGACGGCGAGATCCTCGTCGTTGGTCCATGTGCCACTCGACACCGTGACCGTGCCGACGCTGCCGGCTTGGACGCCGATGTAGCCGTCCAAGCTGGTGACTTTCCCGCCGTTCATCGTCAGCGTGCCGGTACCGCTGTTGCCGATGTAGAAATCCCATGCGTTGGCCCACGTGCCGCTCGTGATCGTCGCGCTGCCGCTGCTGCCGGCGTTCAAGCCAATCGAGCAAAACACGTTCGTGACACTGCCGCCCGACACGGTAAGCGTACCGGTGCCGTCATAGCCCACGGTAAGGTCGCCACTGTTTGCCCACGTGCCACTGGAGACAGTGGCCGTGCCAACACTATTCACGCCAAAGCCGAGAATGCCCGTTCCGCTGATGACGCTGCCGCCGGTCACATTCAGGGTGCCGCGGCTGGCATCGACATTGCCAATGGTCAGACTGTTGTAGTTGCACCATGTTCCGCTGCTCACCACGGCGGTGCCTGAAGCCCCGAGGGAAAACCCGATGTAGCCGACGGAATCAAACACGCTACCGCCGTTCACATTCAGTGTGCCGATACCATCAAGAAAACCGACGGCGAGATCCTCGTCGTTGGTCCATGTGCCACTCGACACCGTGACCGTGCCGACGCTGCCGGCTTGGACGCCGATGTAGCCGTCCAAGCTGGTGACTTTCCCGCCGTTCATCGTCAGCGTGCCGGTACCGCTGTTGCCGATGTAGAAATCCCATGCGTTGGCCCACGTGCCACTCGTGATCGTCGCGCTGCCGCTGCTGCCGGCGTTCAAGCCAATCGAGCAAAACACGTTCGTGACACTGCCGCCCGACACGGCGAACGAGGCGGAGTCTCCAGCCGACTCCCCGATGGTCAGGTCAGCACCGCCGTGACTGATCGAACCGCCTGCGGGAATCGCAACCGCCCCCGCTTTGATCGTCGTGCCGCCCGTGTAGGAACTGTTCCCGGAGAGCGTCAACGTGCCGGCGCCGAACTTGGTGAACGTGCCGGCGCTGCTGCTCAGCGGCGACGCCAACGTCACGTTCTGACCGTTGGTGTCGATTTCATAGGCCTGGCTCGCGGAAGTGCTGAAACGACTGGAGTAGTCGGTCGTGTTGCTCGCCGAATACTGCAGCGTGCCACCACCGAACGTGATCGTCCCCGAGGTGCCTACGGCATTGGCACTTCCCAACGCCAGCACGCCGTCATTGATCGTCGTGCCGCCCGTGAAGGAGTTGTTGCCCGAGAGCGTCAGCGTGCCGGCGCCTTGCTTCGTGAGCGTGCCAATCCCACTGATAACACCCGCGTAGGCCGAAGCATTGGAACGATTGAAGGAGAGCGAGGCATTATTGACCAGATCTCCGGCGACGGAGCCCGTCGTTCCGCCTGCACCAACTTGCAACACACCGTCACTGATCGTCGTGCCGCCCGTGTAGGAACTGTTCCCCGAGAGCGTCAGTGTGCCGGTGCCTTGCTTCGTGAGCGTGCCAGTCCCGCTGATGACACCCGAGTAGGTCGTGGCGTCGGAGCGGTTGAAAACGATCCCGCCATTATTGACAACGCCGCCCGTGCCACCGAGGAGAACGCCGGTCGTGCCGCCGTTACCAATTACGATGCTGCCGTAGGGGCCGGTCGAGAGCGTGCCTCCCACCGTCACAAGGCCGCCCGTCACATTCAGCGTGCCGGTGCCCGCCACGCCCACTGTGACATCTCCGCTACTGGCCCATGTGCCGCTCGACACAGTGACGCTGCCGACGCTACTCGCTAGCGCATTGCCGAGGACTGCGCTGGTGTTGGTAACGACGCCTCCATCAATCGTCAGCGTCCCAGTACCGCGATGCCCGACTCGAAGTATCCCACTGCTCGCCCACGTGCCGCCTGACACCGTACCGCTATAGACGCTCCCAGCGAGAAAACCGAGATAGGCATCCCCATTCGAGACGCGGCCGCTTGTCACGTTGAGCGTTCCATTGCCTGCGTAGCCCACATACAGAGTGGCAGCGGTTGCCCACGTGCCGCCGGTCACCGTAACGGTTCCAACACTACTCGCATTGGTGCCGAGGTAGCTGGTCGCATCAGTGACACTGCCGCCTGTCACGTTGAGCGTGCCCGCACCGCTGTCGCCGACGTAAAGATTCCATCCATTCGCCCATGTGCCGCTCGAGACCGTGGCGGCACCGACACTGCCTACGCTTGCACCAAGCGTGCCCACGTAGTTGGTAACGCTGCCACCCACAATGTTCATCGTGCCGGTGCCGCTGTTGCCAACCACGAGATTTCCGCCGCCGGACCTCATCTGCAACAGCCCTGAGGACACGGTCGTTGTCATATCCAAAACGATAGGATTTGCGGAGTT
>Ga0315903_10005624_pt1 | contig 16268 bp, 12 predicted proteins | sample LakEriMetagenome_7_FD_203524 | JGI IMG/M metagenome (GOLD analysis project Ga0315903, IMG submission 203524) | Freshwater fungal communities from buoy surface, Lake Erie, Ohio, United States - Buoy 2 MA119 | ecosystem: Environmental > Aquatic > Freshwater > Lake | place: USA: Lake Erie, Ohio...
TAGTTTTTGGCCGTCGGGCAGGAGTTGGGGCTGCTGAGTATGTAAAGCACAATCAACCGGTAAAGGTTAGCCAGAGCACATTAAAACTTGCTGCTGAAAAGATTGCCGCTCCCTTTAAACGCACAGGGGGTGAGAATCCATACACTCTGCACCAAGAGCTACAAGAGATCACTCATAACTTAGTTGGCATTATTAGAACAAAAAGTGAGTTAGCAGATGCGATAAGTAAGATTGAAGATATCAGAAAGCGAATTGAAAATGTATCAGTAGCTGGAGATCGCTTATTTAATCCAGGATTTCACCTCTCATTTGATCTAGATAATATGTTGCTAGTTGCCGAGAGCACCGCAAAATCTGCCATTGTTCGAGAGGAATCTCGCGGTGGGCATACAAGAGATGATTTTCCTAAGATGGATCCAAAGTGGCGCACACTAAATAATATTGCTTCCTTTAATGGCAAAGAGGTAGTGGTAAAACAACAACCACTGCCAGTAATGCCAAAGGAGCTATTTGAATTATTTGATGCAAGTGAGTTAGAGAAGTACCTCTCAAAGGATGAACTAGTAAAGGGTGGCAGATAATGAGTAAAAAACTAAAACTTAAAATCTGGCGCGGAAATGTTTCATCTGGCGCCCTGCAAGAGGTTGAGGTAGAGGCAAATGAGGGTGAGGTGGTGCTGGATGTAATCCACCGGGTGCAGGCAACTCAAATGGGAGATTTAGCAGTTCGTTGGAATTGCAAAGCTGGTAAGTGTGGTTCATGTTCAATGGAGATAAATGGCAAGCCACGTCTTGCCTGTATGACCCAGGTAGCAAGCTTTGCCGATGGTGAAGCTATCACCGTAACTCCACTTAGAGCATTTCCCGTAATTAAAGATTTAGTAACTGATGTTTCCTTTAATTATCGCAAAGCGATGGAAGTTGAATCCTTCACACCCCCTGCTGATCTAAAGCCAGGAGCGGCCCGAATGGCCCAGGTGGATGTTGAGAGGAGCCAAGAGTTTAGAAAATGTATTGAGTGCTTTTTGTGCCAAGACACCTGCCATGTAATTCGAGACCATGAAGAGAATAAAAAGAGCTTTGCTGGTCCAAGATTTTTCATCCGCATCGCCGAGCTAGATATGCACCCACTTGATATCTTAAAAAATCGAAAGAAAAAAGCGCAAGCAGAGCATGGTCTTGGTATGTGTAATATTACAAAGTGTTGTACTGAGGTGTGCCCAGAGCATATTCGCATCACCGATAACGCAATTATTCCAATGAAGGAACGGGTGGTCGATGAGAAGTATGACCCAGTTAGATGGCTGGGAAGTAAAATAAGTTTAAGAAATATCATTGAGAATTAATATTCTTGATAATTATTAAAAGGAAAAAGCTAAATTACTTGTGCATGAGCGAAGTAAGTTTTAATGCATAGAAACTCAAATTAGTAAACAAGAACTGCCTAAATATCGGCATTTTCCTCTTAAAATAGTAATAATCCAAGCCCCAATATGGTAATTTACGATATATGATATGGATACTGTCTAATTCATAGGATGAAAAATTATATAATAGTAGATTTTAGTGCTGGGAATTTAAAAACCCACCATCTTAATTACGTTTTAACTTATGCACATTTCATTAAAAACGAAGATAACTCAGTAACAATTGTTTTACCCGAGCACGTGAAATTAGAGGAAGAGGTTGAAATAGTTTATGATGTAAGAAAAATATTACTTTCTCAAAAATATAGACTAGATGTTTGTAGATTGTCATTGCTCGGTGCTTATTTTTTTATACGAAGAAATTTTAAAAATTTTGTATTAGTAAGATACCTAGAATTAATTATTGATAAATACCAATTACAGGTAAGCAGCAAAAGGCTTATTGAAATTATAAGACAAAAACCAAATTGCGTGATTTTATTTCCATCCACAGATTATTTAGCATTAAAATTGGTTAAATCCTTAAACACCGATAAAGTTAATTATCATTCTATCTTACTTAGATTTAACTCATTTGAAAAATTGGATCCTTTTAATGAAAAATCTGACGGCCTCACTTTATTGGAAGATTTGTTTAAAAATAACAACAGAGTCAAAATTGGGTGTGAAACTAAATCATTACAGAAATTTTTGGAATCGAAATCCAAAATTTTTAGGAATTTGAATTGGACGCCATTACCCCACGTAGATAGGGCGTCAATAGTTAAGGAGAGTGGTAAGAATGTGTTTGGTTTCTTAGGTGGGGCGAAACAAAGAAAAGGGTTCTCTGAGATTCCCAGTTGGGTTACGAAAATTAGTGAGAATTTGCCGGGTTCGAAGTTTTTGGTACAAATGGCACCATACCCGTGGTCTGGCTATGAGGAAACCCTAGAATATCTTAAAACAAATAAAAATGTAGTGTTGGTGCCTGAGGTCACATCTAACAAGGAATTTTTTGAGTTAATTTCTTCATGTACATTTATAGTTTTACCTTATGATTCTAATTCTTACAACTTAACTCACTCATCTATTTTTTTCTATGCATGCGACTTATTAGTTCCATCTATCACGTACATGAATATGGGATTTACTTACGATATTTTAGAATTCAGTTGCGGAATTGCCTTAGATATGTCAATTAGAAATTTAGATTTAAAAAATGTTTTGAACTTTGATAGAGAATCTTTGCAAATTGGGATTTATAATTACAATAGGGCTCGCAATGATTTAAATCGATCGTTTCTACTTATTGATAATTCGTGATTAGCTTAAGAGTTAAATATATTTTTTAAAAATACCTCTACTTCATCAGGATGTCTTGGCAACGCATTCGATAATACTTTAGCTCCAGACCGGGTAACTAAAACATTATCTTCAATTCGAACCCCAATACCTCGATACTCTTGGCTAAATAAAGTGTCATCTACTTGAATATAAAAACCTGGTTCAACTGTCAGAATCATCCCTGGCTCTATTACCGCATCCATGTATTGCTCTTTTCTAGCATGAGCGCAATCATGCACATCAAGCCCAAGGTGATGGCTTGATGAGTGAAATTGCCACCTTCGGTGAAAACCATTTTCTTCTTTTAATGAATCCTCAACTGATACTGGCAAAACTCCTAACTCATGCGCACCTTTTGCAATCTCCTGCATGCAAGCATTGTGAATATCTTTAAATTTAGCCCCAGGTTTAACTGCGGCAATACCAGCAGATTGCGCGCGGTAGACGATCATGTAGATATCTCGCTGCGCTTTTGAGAATCTGCCACTTACTGGAAAGGTTCTAGTGATATCTGCTGTGTAGTTAGAATCTAACTCAACGCCAGCATCAATTAATACTAAATCCTCTGGCAATACATCACCATCATTTTTAATCCAATGCAAAATACAAGCGTGCGACCCGGCAGCAACAATTGGTGAGTAGCCATTTTCATTTCCTTCAATCCGGGCTCTGCCATAAAAGGCAGATTCAATCACTCTCTCACCTCTTGGCTTTGAGGTGGCAGCTGGAAAAACTCTGACCATATCGGCAAAGCCTCTTGCCGTGGCATCTGCAGCTTGTTGCATTTGATCAATCTCATACTCATCTTTAATCATTCTAAGTATGGAGTTGGTATTTAAAAACTCAGCTTCAAGCTCTGCATTACCATCAACTAATTGATCAATCTTTAAATCCTGACCTCTAATAATTACCGAATCGATCTTGTTAGCTAAAAAGCTTTCAATCTTCTCTATATCTCTGACATTTATTTGATACTTACTCTGAGTTTGATTAAGAGATAATCTCTTACCTATCCAAAACTCACCGTATCTAGTGTTTTTATAAAATTGATCACTTTCCCTACTAGATCTTGGGTGGACAAAAAGATATGGCTCATGTCCATTACCTGTTGGCTCCATAATAAAAACTGAGTCCGGCACAGTATCGGTGGCAATAACTCCAGTAATCCAAGCAAAGGCAGAGTGGGCCCGAAACGGGTAATCAGTGTCATTGCTTCTAACCTTTAAACACCCGGCTGGGAAAATTAATCTTTTTCCGAGATATTTTTTAGATAACTTATCTCTACGCATCTTTGTATATGCAGTTACTGGGTGGACGGAGATAATCTCTTCTTCATCTGCTGCCCATCCTGTTTTCATAAAATAGGAGAAACTGCCAGAAGAATCAATATCATGATTTCTTTTCACAAAAATTTTTTCAGAGTCGTTAATAGGATTATCCATAATTTATTGAGGCATTATCTGATCAAATTTTTCACGGGAATAAATTCTCCTTGGTGTAAACTCGATTCCTTTCAAGTTTATTTTGCAACTTTCGTCTTTTATCCGAATGTAAAACTAAATCATTAAATCTAGGATCAGGTATTAATTTAAATGTTTTTAGATATCGTTCGATTTTTTCATGTAGCAGTTCCGATGCCTCAATTAGGATTGTATCTATTAAGCCATTTCTCAAGGAATTACTAGCTCCTTGTAAAACTTCAAAATCTTTTCCATCTACATCTATTTTTAATCCAAAAGATTTATCTTTATTTTTTAAAATCGAATCTAAAGTTTTAATAAAAACCAATTTTGATCCTTTAAATTCTTTACTTATTTCATTTAATTTATATCCTGAACTTCCAGGCCTTAGATCATTTATTTCTTCGTACCCTAAGCCTTCTTGATTAGAAACTGGACTAGTGATTAGTTCCACCCTAGATGAAAAGCTATTAAGACTTAAATTTAGTTTTTGAAGAGTAGAGTTTTTTTCAAATGGTTCTATAGATATTATCTTGGCGTTATTGGATAAAAATAATAGGTATAAGGAGTAAAGCCCAATATTCGATCCAACATCTATTAAATTTGGCGAAGTTTTATATTTCGCAATATACTCAAGCCACTTTAAGGTTTCTGGCTCTTTAGTGTAAAAACTTTTATATCGCCATACACTCAATTCATCTTGTAGACTAACTATAAACGGCAATGATATTGAGTCAGACATAATTAAATGATACACGAATGCACAAGTATATAACCTGGATGTAATCCCGCCCAAGTAATTTATTCAAGCCTTGTGGGTCCAGTGCTATCAACTAGCTTCAACCATGGCTTATACTGCTCTGATGAAGTATTTATTTGAAATGAAATAATCCAATGAATTTAGCTTTGATACCAGCACGTTCAGGTAGCAAAAGGCTTCCAAATAAAAATATTAAACTTCTGAACGGTCATCCATTGATTAGTTATACAATTACTTCTGCAATTCAGTCCAGACAATTTGAAGAAGTAATAGTCTCAACAGATAGCGAAGAAATCGCAAGAATTGCTAGATATTATGGGGCAAGCGTTCCCGATTTACGGCCTAGCGAATTGGCCCAGGACTTTAGTTGTGATATTGACTGGGTCAACCATGCTTTGAACTGCCTATTAAGGAATCCACTAAATTCGGTCGAATTTGTAGCAATCCTCAGGCCCACAAGTCCACTACGTAAACACTCTACGATTGTGAAGGCCTTGGAGAGTTTGAAAGAAAATCCATGGGCCGATTCATTGAGAGCCATGCAAGTTACGGAAAAACACCCAGGAAAAATGTGGGAAGTTAGTAACCATAGCAAGGCTACTCCCTTTTTAAATCAATTAAATCAAAACCCCCCGACCCATGATAGGCCAACTCAATCTTTACAGAAATTATGGATTCAGAATGCAAGTATGGAGATAATTAGACTAAAAGCGATTATTGAGACAAATTCAATTAGCGGTAGATCGGTACTCGCTTTTGAAATGCCTGGCTTAGAAGGCTTTGATATAAATAACGAGCTTGATTTTGAATTCTTGGAATACCTTATTTCCAAAAACGATGAGATTATCGAACTGAGCCTTAAACAAGCCATCAAATCTGATGACTAAGCTAAAAAAGTTATCGTAATTCAACTTCGTGTTCCTCAGTTGTAGGAAGTCCAAGAGGGTCGCCTAATCCATATAAATCTTCTACCCTCACACGATCATTGAAGTGAGGTGACGAGGCTTCTATAAGTTCACAATCGGTCAGCGCTTCTTCTTGATGAACTAAACCCGGTGGAAAATGAACCACATCACCAGCCTCAATGATTTTTTCGTGAAGAACTTTATCTCCAAGGTCGTACCTAATTAACATTCTTCCCGAAATCATAATTGCAACTTCATCTTTCAGTCGGTGATACTGCAAGCCACCTTTGCTTCCAGCTTTAACTCGAAGTCTTTTCACAGAAAACTGTTTTGAGACTAGAGCTAAAAGGTCTTCAGTGCCCCAAGGTCTTTCACCAACAGACTGTGGCTTTGGAAATAGAATGTTTATATCAGCTTGCTCCTTCAAAGTAGCCCCCTTGTTCAATCAGAATACGCTCAATGATACTAAAAATGAATATATCATTATGCAAAATCACCTTTATATCTACCTCAAAAATATAATCATATAATGTGGTCGTTTAAAACCATACGATTAATTCAAAATCTCTAGACTTAATGGAGCAAATTGGCTTATCCCAAGTTTTAAGACTTTCCCTATCACTTTTGGGGTATCTGACGGTGGTAATCCGTTAAAGGGGGATCGATATTCAATATCTTCAAGAGTTATTTTGTGTCCTGCAGGAAGATGTCTAGCAGCTACTATCATTTTGCCCATTTTAGTAATAGGAGCAATTTCTTCATCATAAATAATTTTTTCGCCATCACCAATCGCAAGAGCTGCTCGATTCAAATCTCTAACCATTTTTTGCATTCCCTGAGGCTCGAGTGAAAAAACATGATCGGTGCCTTTTAAAGTTCTATTAAGCGTGAAATGCTTTTCGATTATACGAGCACCTAATGTATAGGCCACAATGGCCATAGCAATTCCATTATCATGGCCAGAATATCCAATGATATTTTCAGGATACAACTCCATCAATCTTGTTATAACTTTTAAGTTTAAGTGCTCAAATTTTGCCGGGTAACTAGCAGTACATTGCAAAATTGCAAATTGATTATGCACGGTTCTAATTGTTTCAATTGCGTTGTGAATCATTTGAAAATTAGCACCACCAGTACTGATTATCATTGGTTTTTTTAAATCAGCAACATATTTTAAAAGTGGTAAATTTTGCAAGTCTCCACTTGCAATCTTGAATGCAGGCATTTCCAGTTTATTTAAAAAGTCTGCACTCTTAAAATCAAAAGCTGTTGCAAAAAATGTGATTCCAACACGTTTTGCTTCAGACATACAAATTTTGTACTCATCGAAACCAAACTCTAAAGCCTCACGATGCTCACCATAAGTTTTACCAAAAGCGTTTTCACTGTTATAAGTTTGATTATAAAGTTCTGGGGTAAATAAACTTTGATTATCTCTCTTTTGAAATTTTACGGCTGATGCTCCGGTGGCTGCAGCAGATTGAATAAGCTTTAGTGCACTCTCGATATTACCTTGATGATTATGTCCTATTTCTGCAATAACAAATGGCGGTCCATCCTTTGTTACTAGTTTATTGTCAATAACTATTTCAGCCATGTGCTTAATCTATACCAAGTTTGTACTCTACAAGGCTTTTGCTCAAACCTAGATATCTGCCATTGGGTGGGCCTTGCAGGCAACAATAGTTTTTACTGATAATCTATTACTCAATAGCATCAAATACAAAAGGAGACGTCGCATAGCCCGGCCTAGTGCGCCTCACTGCTAATGAGGTTAACCCCTAAAGGGTTTCGGAGGTTCAAATCCTCTCGTCTCCGCAAATAAACTCAAGAAAATATTAGTAGAATTCGAGCCAACACGTTTGATAATTAACAACTAGATAAGATTTACAAATATAATTGGCCATTAATGAAAAGTAAAAAAACTAAAGTATTGTTCATTTTTCATTATTCTGAACATATAAATTCTTATTTTAATCGCAGTATTCTGCAGAAAATTTCAGAAGTATATGATATTCAGATTCTTTTACCGACTAGTTTTAAACCGTATGTACCGTCAGAATTTCAATGTATAACACACTATCTAGATGATAATTTGTTTACTTGTAATAAAAATAAACTGTACCTTTGTTTTGAAATTTCAGCTTGGCGATCTAGAAAAAAATCTGTATCTTTTAAATATAGAGAGAAGAAAATATCTAGGCCTTATACTCTTATGAATTTGCTCAAAGTCTTAGATTCTTGTATCAAAAGTGTACTAGGTTCAAAAAAGTTAAATAGATTGAATGAAAAAGAGCCCACAGATTTTTCAAGTTACAAGATTAATTCTAAAAATAAGGCGCCACTTTCCTTGATTAGAACTGGTTTTTGGGTTTTGATACGAAGAGCATTTATTAGGATTGTGTCACACAATCCATTTTTTGTTCTTATTGAGAGGTTTATCTTCAGAAGCATTTCTGTACCATCAGGTATATATAGTTTTATAAGAAATTGTAATCCAAGTTTAATCATTTATGTATCTACTGGTTTTGAACCCATGGCATACCATATTCCAAAAATATCAGACCTTTTGAAAAAACCTTCACTAATGATTGCAGATAATTGGGATAACTTATCAAGTAAGACCGCGATGTGGGTACTACCGAGTTTCGTAGCTACATGGGGACCACAATCTTCAATTCATGCAGTTAATATACAAGGATTTAAGCCAACTCGAGTCTTTAATATTGGGACTGCACGATTCGAAAATTACTTCAATATCCGAAGGTCAAAAATTAAATCTCAATATAATTTTAGATACGTACTGTTTATTGGTACTTCACTATATTTCAATGAACGTGAATGTCTAGAGATACTCAATCAAGAAATCCAGTCTAAGCCCGAGCTCTACGGGAAACTAAAAATTGTATACAGACCACATCCCTTCGCACAAAATAAAGAATCTGCATCTAAATTCAAAGACTTTGATAATGTAATTTTAGACCTTCAGATTAAATCAATATTAGGCCAGAGCACTAAAACTCACCCTAAAATTGACTACCTACCATCACTAATTTGCAATTCTGAGTTAGTGATAGGTGGTTTGAGCTCTGTTCTAATTGAGGCATCGATTTTGGGGAAAAAATACTTGGGACTAATTCATAAGGAAAAGTTTAACCTAACGAGTCCTTATTTGATCTATAAAAATTATGAACATTTGAAAGAGATTAAAATGTTACCAAACTTATTTTTATGTGAAAAACTCGAGAATTTAGGTAAGGTTTTTGAAAGTGTGTGGAATTCTAAAGCAATAGAGCAATCAAAAATTGATTCTAATCTTGCATATTTTTATGAACTTAGTGAAGATAGTTATGTAGACAAACTTACGCGGGTAATCAACCTTGGTCTAATTACTGAAAATTAAGAGATTATTGCAAGCGAAGACCTATGCTGGTAATCTTATAGTTTAGAAACCAAATTTGAAAAGAGATTCTTATTCAAAAATATAAAATTGCTATAGTAGGGGCTGGTCCTGCTGGGTATTTCACAGCGCAGGCATTTCAAAATGCACAAAGTAAAGATATGGTTTTTTTAATTGACATGATCGAACGTCTCCCTACCCCTTGGGGGTTAGTAAGAAGTGGAGTTTCACCGGACCATCTTAAGACAAAAACTGTCGCAAAAGTTTTTGAAAAAATAGCAAAAGAGAGTGGGTTTAGATTATTTGCAAATGTTGAGATCGGTAAAGACGTATCGCTAAAAGATTTGCGTGAAGCCTACGATGTTGTAGTACTTGCAATAGGTGCCAGTCGCGGTCGGAGACTTGGTATAAAAGGTGAAGAATTGCCTAATTATTTTTCTTCAGCACAGTTTGTTCCATGGTATAACGGGCATCCTGATTTTTCTGAATTAGTAGTAAATCTAAATACTGAAACGGCAATAGTAATTGGTGCTGGAAATGTTGCTATGGATATAGCTAGGATATTGGCAAGAGAACCTAGTGAACTTCGCTCTACCGATGTTGCCGAGCATGCTTTAGAAGTTTTTGAGTCAAGCTCTGTAAGAAAAGTTGTTATTTGTGGGCGCCGAGGTCCCGAGCATGCTGCGTTTACCGCACCTGAAATAAGAGATCTGGCTAAGCTGGAAAATATCGACGTTAAATTTGATGCTGAACAAATTAATTCTGCAATTACTAGAGCAGAAATGTTGGCTACAGCCGAAAAAGACTTACATAGTAATTTGGAAGCAATGAGATTACTATCGTTACGTAATAAAAAAAAATGTAATAGAAGTTTAGAGATAAGGTTTTTATCTTCACCGCTAGAATTTAAAGGAAATGGGAAATTAGAAGAAGTTATTTTTGCGGTGAATGAAGTTAGCAAAGGGCGAGTTGTTAACAGCGACAAGACTTTTTCAATTGAGGCTGGATTAGTAATTTCAGCTATTGGTTATGAGACTCAGAATATTCCAGGAATTAAATATGAACAGGGAAAAATAACTAATATTGCAGGTCATGTCGAGCACAATGTATATGTAACTGGATGGGCAAAGCGCGGACCAGTGGGATTAATAGGCACTAACAAAAGTGATGCATCTGATGTCGTACAGCTAATTATTAGTAATTTAAAAAAACCAAAAAATTCAGCCGCCATTGAAGCATTATTAAAATCAGACCATCAGACCATTGATCAATCTGGCTGGGAAAAAATCAATGCATCTGAGTTGATTTCTGGTGAGTTAGTAGGAAAACCACGCAAAAAAATTGTTAATTGGAAACGTTTACTTGAAGTGGGATTCCCTGGAAGATAACTGCAAGGAATTAAAAATCCAAAAATTCTAATAGGACAACCTTTGTAATATAAGTCAAAAATGTAGTTACAATTAATTAAATCTAGTCTACAACTTTTGGTACTGGTAGTGGAATAATAAATTTACCTTTAAATCCATTCATTCGAAGTTTTTCCATTAATTCTTCGGCTATATGCCATGAAAGAATAAGTAAATACTCTGGCTTGATACTACCTTGAATCTCATTTTCACTAATTATTGGAATACATGTTCCGGGCATAAGTCTCCCTATCTTGTGCGAAGTTGAAATCTCGCCTACAGAGGTTAAATCTAGGTGTGTAAGTCCGGAAAATCCAATCAGAGTACTGGCACGAGATGGAGCACCTATTCCCGAAATATTTGAACCCGATAATCTAATCTCTGAAATTAATTTTCTAAAATCATTTCTCCATAAGGCAACTCGTTCAGAAAACTCTAGAAGCCCTGAAATTCCGAAGTATCTACTATTTTTTTCCTGATCTAATACGTGTGTAACCGTGGGATTTATTTTAAACTTACCTTTTCGTGCAGCAAAAACTCTTACTGAGCCACCATGAGTAGGAATTCGTTGGACTTCTATAATCTCTAAACCAAATTTCGAAAATAATGCTTTTAGAAAATTAATATCATAATACCTTAGGTGTTCATGGTAAATTGTATCAAATTGTAGCTTTTCAACTAAATCGAGTAAATAGTGTGACTCTGATAAAAAAATACCATCATCATCAAGTATTTCTAAAATATTTTCCATTAGAGATTTAAGATCAGGAATGTGCGCAAAAACATTACAAGCTGTAACTAATTTGGCTTTTCCCTCAGATTGAACAATTCTCCTTGCAACTTCTTTATTAAAGAAATTTTTAATAGTTGGGATATTGTTTTTTTCTGCGACTATTGCTGCCTGTGTAGGCTCAATACCCAACACGCGTGAAAAATTCTTATAGTTACTAAGCAATGTACCATCATTTGAACCGATATCAATCACTAAATCAGAGGCTGCTAGATGCAACATATTATTTGCAATTACTGCTTGATGAGCAAAATTCTCTCTTAGTATTCTTGTTGCGCTAGATAAATAGGGGTATGAGTCCGGGAAAACTATATCTGAAGGCAACTCTTCTCGAATTTGGGTGAGCATACAATTATTACAAAAAGAAAGCGATAAAGGAAAGCTAACGTTTTCTATTTGATTAACCTGCGCAGAGGGCATGTCATTGACTGGTGGAAGAAATCCTAGGTCTAATACTAATTGGGTTTTTGACATACAAAAAGAACAGCTCTCTAAATGTTTATTCATTTCATTCCCCCATTAGCTTTTGGTAGTAATCGATCAATCCGGCTTGAAGACTTACAGTTTGCTTAAATCCAAGGTCTTCGATTTTTGAGATGTCAGGAACTCGTCTTATCGTACCCCCATTAGGCAAGTCTACAAAGCTGAGCTTTATATCTAAATTTAAAGTCTTTAAAATTTCTAGCGCCAGATGCTTAATACTTACTTCATCAGTAGTACCAATATTAAACACTTCTTTTCCTTTACGATTCTTAAATAGAATATCAAATGCAATTATAAAGTCATTTATGTGGCAAAATGATCGAGTTTGAGACCCATCGCCTTGCAGCTCAAGATATTGCAGATTATTTTTTTTTGCTATCAATGCTTTACTAAATAATTGGGGAATTACATGTAGGTTACCCATATCAAACCCATAAATATTATGAGGTCTAAAAATAGTCAGGCAATCTAAACCAATATCTGAATGGTATAAGAAAAATTCTTGTAAAATCTTTCCTAGGCCATATGAATATCTGGGATTTCCTAGTGAAGGAATAGAAAATGCAATATCTTCCGGAGTAGGATAAACATTTGGTGACTGGTATACTTCCGAGCTAGAAGCGAGAATGAGATCAGGTATTTCATTATTTCTAATTGCTTCTTTAATTGAAATTAAGCCTTCAATGGCAACATCCAGCACTAAAGTTGGATTTTTATAGAAGGTTTCAGTACCATTTACATACGCCAGGTGAATTAGAGTATCGATATGCTTAGAAGATTTGGTAAATAGATCAACGTCTCTAATATCTCCTTCAATAATTTCGATCTCATTAATAATGTGACCAAGTCGAGCTTTATTACCTCTTGAGAAATTATCATAAACACGAACTTGATGCCCTCTTTTAAATAAACTTTCCACAATATTTGCACCAATAAAGCCTGAGCCTCCAGTTACGAGAATTTTACTCATCTAGTTGCAGCTCTTAAAACTCCGTGAGATCCCCACGAACTATAAGTTACTCCTGTATTTAATTTGAGCTGATTATCAAATCGTCCCCAATAATCATATATAAAACCAGGACTATTCATTTTTAAACTCAAGGAGTCAATATCTAGTCTAGAAAAAATTTTATTGTTATTCGTAATTAATACTAAGTCAGCTTTTTCAAAACTCTCCTCTACTGTTGAGAATAGGTTTATACCAAATTTATCAGCTTCTAGTTTTGTAATCATAGGATCAAAACACAAAATCTCTGATTCTGGAAATCTAGATTTTAATGAATTATAAATTTGTAATGAAATAGAACCACGTAAATCATTTGTTTCAGGTGCTCCTTTAAACGCAAGACCCAAAAGCGAAATTCTCAAATGCTTCTTCATTGATATGAAATTTTGGGAACTTATAAACTCAATTGATTCAGGGACTATTAAAGTGTTAATTTTTCTTGCGGTCTGGGCCAGCGATTCGCTCCAACCAAGCGACTCTGCAAAAAGGTGTGGGTCTTTCTCTAAACAAGGGCCACCGACTGGCCCTGGACTTGCAAGATTGGTTCTCGGATAACCAATTTTACCAGCAGAGATTACCTCAGAAGCTTTAATGTTGAATTTATTTGCCGCCATTGCTACCTCATTAGAAATTGCAAAGTGAATATCCCTTTGAATATTATCAGTAAGTTTGATCAATTCAGCGGTCTCTATATTTGATACCATCACGATACTTGAAGTTAACTTATTAAAGATAGCCCCAGCTTGTAGTTTTTCTAGCTCTGTGTTTGCGCCAATAATTTGAGGTAATTTGCCCAACTCAGAGATTGCAGCACCCTCTAAAGTTCTTTCTGGGCAAAAAGCTAGTCCGATTTTTTTCCCTGTAGCCTCGAGAATTGGTCTGACTATTCCATTAGTCACTCCAAGCTTTACCGTTGATCTAAGGATAACAAAATCATCATCAATAGCAGCTTCAGCCACTTCTCTTGCGCAATTTATGATGTGCTCTAAATTTGCCTCTCTGCTTTCTAAAAGGGGAGTTCCTACTGTAATTATAAAAGTTCGATTAATGCTTGCTTTTGGAATGTTCTCAGAAAATGTAAAACTCCCTTTTGAAATTACGCGCTCCAAGATATTATCCAAATTTTCCTCATAAAAGTAAGATTTTTTTAGGCGTAGTTGGTCTAAAATAGATTTTCTTAATTCAGTACCGTGAATTTGAAATCCGTTATCTGACATAAATGCTGCTAGAGTTAATCCAACATAACCTAATCCCACTATCACAATTGGCGATTCTGCTTTTAAGCTCATAATTAGTTGGTCCTTTTGCTCACTCATTAAGGCTATTCTAAAACTTAGATTTATACATAATCGACATGCCTAAGAAATAGGGAAAACTAATGCATTATTTCCTGTAAAACGTTCATCCAATTACCCTTAAAATTCCCAAGTTGCATTCTCACGTGCTTAAAAATCATGCAAGAGTTAGATAGTATTCGTTACAACTTAATGGCGTTTATCAATCTCAATACATTAGCACCGGGGTTCATCATTTAAATACTTCTGTATCAGACTTGCTGAAATGCGAAGTCTAAGAATCATTTAAATTTGTAAAAATCTTGAATTGTTGTTTCAAATTATTTCGTGCGCATAGTCGCAGTAAATTATACATTTTTGCTCTAATTGTTTATTTCAATTAGGGATATCAATCTGTTAAAAATTTTTTAGATTAGGCGAAACATGAATATCTTCCACCTGTTTAATTCTTAGCTTAACAGTATAAATTATCCGAACAACAAATGTGCGTATTTCACTCAGAATCTACTTGACTTTTGTGTTATATTTAAGTGCTTTATTGAATTAATTTCAGTTTAATTCCTTATCTTTATATAGTTAGAAGTCTTTAAGTTAATTTGGTAGGGTTCTCGTGGTAGCAAAAGTATAAATATGCGCCCGTAGCTCAACGGATAGAGCATCTGACTACGGATCAGAAGGTTTGGGGTTCGAATCCCTACGGGCGCACTCTATACTTTTGATATGAGACTAGTCAAAGTTTTATTACTTATTCCTACAATATTTTTAATCTCAGGATGTTCATCAGGAAATAATGAAGAGTCAGATTAGTTGGTTGAGTATAACAATTGCCTACAAGTTGAAACAGATAAATTGCTTGATGAAACTGGTTCTAATTTAGATTACGCAAGAGGTGAGGCTTTGAAAGTTTGTGAACCATTAAGGCCTGCCAAAGCTCAATAATTGCCTCTAAAAATATTTTAAGAGTCAAAGCCCAATCCAAGACGATCTAAAAGTTTAAGCCAAAGATTTCGCTTGCCCATATTTTTATCTGCTCTAGTTATTGACCATTGAGTTAGACGAATAAATAAAAATCTAAATGGCTCTGGTGGAAATGGAATTGGTTTGTGTTTAACCATCTGAAGTGAGGTTGCTTCATTTTCTATTTCATCTAGTAGATCAAGCATGGTTGAGGCACCAAATCTTGTAGAGGCAACCCCAAGGCCGGTGTAACCAAGAACATAGGCAACCTTGTTATCAAAATCTGTTCCCCAAAATGGAGAAAATCTAGAGCAGGTATCAATTGCCCCACCCCAACCATGAGTAAATTTAATGCCAGCTAATTGTGGGAAGGTTTTAAAGAAGTTTGTAGCTAATTTTGCATAGGTTTCAGGCCTAGCTTCATACTCTTGCCGCACCTTGCCTTTGTAATTATAAATAGCATCATAACCACCCCATAAAATCTCATTCTCTTTAGTTAACCGGTAGTAATGGAATTGATACCCAGCATCGGATAAACCCTCTCGACCTTTCCAGCCAATACTTTCTAACTGCGCTTTACTTAACGGTTGAGTTACTAGTTGAAAATCATAAACTGCAATTACATACTTTTTAACACTTTTTAAAAGTGGTGTATAGATGTTGGTGGCGAGTGCAACCTTATTTGCTCTAACCTGACCATAAGCAGTTTTAACCACAACATGTGAGCCCTCATCTAATAACTGCTCAACCTTTGAGTTCTCATAGATTTTTACTCCAAGGGATAGACAAGCTTTTTCTAATCCCCAAACCAGGCGAGCTGGATCAACTAGGGCTGTGCCATCGGCATCATGCAGCGCTCCTTCATAAAGGGGTGAGTTAACTCTTTTTCTTATCTCTTCCTTACTTAATACCTCAACATGATCTCCGGTGTTATTTCGAGCAATCGCCTCCTCCTTTAAGCCCTCTAATTGCCAAGGGGCAACCGCAACCCGCAATTCACCAGTTCGCTCAAAATCACAATCAATATTATATTTTTTTATAGTGGCTTCAATTT